>ERZ773260.512-NODE-512-length-57035-cov-4.555423_pt1 | contig 57035 bp, 55 predicted proteins | sample MGYA00511387_ERZ773260 | MGnify/ENA primary metagenome ERZ773260 (study PRJEB29015, sample SAMEA2737745) | human gut metagenome | biome: human gut; feature: human-associated habitat; material: faeces | place: China | collected 2012 ...
AGCCGCCTGAACTAAGCTTATTTCCCCTTGCCGATACTTCTTGATAATCTCGACTTTTTCTTCTGTGTTTAGTTTACCTTTTTGTGACATAGAATTGCTCCCTTCATGATGACAGTTTGTTTTTTCACTGTCTCTCATAAAGGGAGCATATCATAATCCTTTTAGGAATAAATATCTTCTGCTTTTAAGTTAATGACATTGGGAAACAACAAGGTTCTCACCCTGTTTGGTGTACTATTATTGCTTCTGCTCGCCATCCTTTCAACTCTTCCATATATCCACTTGACCGGAATCACCGAGAGAAAGCTATAAATTGCTTTTTTCATGCCTATCTCATTAACTTTTCCTACACGAGAATACAATATTTTCCTTAGAAAGAAGCACCATAAATCTTGTAGTTCCATTCCGAGCACACTTTTGGGGCAATCATCAAGAACAACAATGTCTATAAAGACGCCGGTTTTTCCTTTCATGTGTTCCTGTCCTGCTCGGACAAATGAAGTTCCGGTCCTACGCAATTTTCCATATTGCCAAAGATATTCTGGAGCATTATAGTGATCTTGAAAGTAGCAAACAGAAGCATCCATTTCATCCGCAACTGCCCTGAATTTCTCATACTCTTCCCGAAGCATTGCAATATCTGCATCGTCATCCCATGGAATATAACCTTTGTGCCTAACAGCACCTAGTAATGTTCCGCAAGTAATGCAATATTTAATACCATGCTTTCTACAAACACGATCGAACTCAATTAGCAAATCTAATTCTAACAACTGCATTGTTCTAAATTCTTGTGGTGTAAGTTTCTTAGCAACAGCCATCACGTTCTCCTCTCTATGCCACCCCCCCACGCCAAAAAAACAATATCAACAACTTCATTTGCACCATTATAAATGAAACACATAAAAAAATCTCAAAACAAAAATATAAACCAATCAATATCTATTTGATCGAGTAGGAGGCTTTCGCTGCCGACCTCCGTTCTACAAATTCGCGCATATCCATGTGACCAATATAAGCAGTTTCATATTTTCATCAAGCGAATGCAGACTTTAGCATTTTTTCAAAAAAATGTACCAGTGACTGGTCTCAGACAATTCTTTTTTATCAAGCTGTTCAAAATATCCTTCTTTTAATATTTGGACTCTGTTCATTAATCCACTCATTAATTCAAGATATTCTTTCCGGGTTCTATATATTGCATCATAATTATCCTTTAAGCTATCAGACCAAATATGATCCAGAGTCAATCTCTCATTGACCCCTATACTTTCTTCTATATATACGATCGCTCCCTCATTTAGTATATCTGTCAAACTGTCATAACATTTTCTTAGATCCGCATCATTAATATACATAGAAATCCCTGCAATGATCACTGTATCAAATTTCCTGCCGATTATTTTCTTGTTTTTAAATATGTCCTGAAACGAAGAATTAATAAATACTGCATTTGAATATGATTTAAAACGTTCTCCAGCCTGCTTTATCATTTCATCTGAAAAATCCGTTCCTATGTATTCTCCGCAATGATCTATGATATTCTCTGCCCATCTTCCTATCCCACAGCCAATATCCAAGACTTTTTTATCCGAACCAACATTTAAATGCTGTACAACCTGCTTCTTTTCAAATTCATGCCATTCTGCTCCATAATCCGGTTTATTATCACCAAGTACTACAGATGTATATTGATCTAGCTCTCCTGCTGCAAATCTTTTTGCCCTATTGTTAAAAAAGGCTTTTATATTTTCATCGTCTACGTTTACTTTGTCATTGTATACTCTATTATTCATAGTACTTCTTCTCTTAAAAAGAATATTTGTTTTCCGTACATTTCACAAATCCATCACCACATTCATCAATGTCTACAGAATTATTGTTGCTTCTGCTCCAAGCAATATCTGTCCGGATCACGCGTGCCGGATTTCCTGCAGCAATGCAGTTATTAGGTATTTTTGCTTTTACCAGACTCATTGCTCCAATAATACTTCCATTTGAAATATCCGTATTATACAAAATACAGGCATTCATTCCGACCCATACATGATCCCCAATTCTGATATTCCTGCTTTCACATAATTCATCTGTTGAATTTATATTTTTTCCCGTCTTCACATCAAAGATCACATGTCCATCATTGGTTCTCATATTTAAATTGTAAGAAAACATACAATCATTGCCAATGATAATAGAAGATTTTCTGGATGCACGTATCACATAGCCGCTCTCTGTTGTAAGATCATTTCCGATCCTGATATCAGCTGCTTCAATTTCCAGCAATCCTTTTGCAAATATACATCTTTCCCCACATTGAAAGTGGCTTTGGTCAAAAATACTAAAGTTTCCATTCAGCCATGTTCCATTTCCTATTTCAACTGTGCATTCATCTGTTATCAGCAAATGGAAATCCGGACTAACTACACAGTCATCGGAAATCACTACACGGGAATTAAATCCATTCAAGGTGATCTGTGACCGCAATTTTCTGTTCATTATCAGTTGATTTCCGTAATTATCTTCAAAATAACCGTCCTCATCCCGTAAAACACAATATTCAATATCTCCCAGATACACATAGTCATTTTGACTGAAATATCCAAAAGAATGTAGTTTACAGATAATATCTAAACGATTAGGCATTCCGACGATCACATAAAATTCATCCGATCTTCCATCTAAAATCCTGCTATCATAAACCCCAGGCTTTTTATTTTGGTAAAGAGAGTGATCTACAAAAAAATCTATTTTCATCCCTTTACCAGCAAGTCTATTCTTGATCCCCCGGGTTTTTTCATTGTAGCCATAAAGGAGTATCTTTCGTCCGTTTGCAAATTTTCTGGTAATATCAAAAATATAATCTATACGATCCATAGTGTTCTGTCCTCCATTGCTGACTGTATTGTAAATTCCTATAATTATATATGATACCGGATTACTACGTGCTTTGCACTCTCACAATTCATTTGATAATTTTCCTGCTTTTAACAAATTTCTCCACGATTCCTGTTATTGAAATAGACTCTTCTGCCGTCAGCTTATATGACTTTTCGCCAAATCCCCTGATTTTAGCTATAAATTCACTGATTTCATATCTTAGTCCATCCCCCACAAACCTGGGCTCATAGTGTTCAACAATGGTTTCATTTTCGTATCTTACATCAAATTTTTCGGTCAACCACCAGGGTGACTGAGCTATCACATATCCCTCTGTTCCTGCAACAACAAGCTGTCCTTCTGACTTCACCGCCATTCCCACTTTGGCTGTAGCCATAGCATCTTTATATCTGATCTGAATTTTGGTATAATCATCTGTTCCAAGTTCATTATCAAGACTGTCAAATGTGACCGACCGATAGTCTGTTCCAAGTATTTTTATAATCGGCATTAGAACATTTCCACCATATTCAAGAAAAGCACCTCCATACATCGGGTCTGTTCTTTCTCGCGAATGAATATTTGCAATTCTGGTAAAGCTGGCCTCCACATCTTTTACTTGTCCTATTCTGCCACTCTGAACTACGTTTAACAACTGTTGAAAACCCGGACAATATGCTGCTTTTATTGCTTCCATCAAAACCACATGTTTTCGCAGAGCCAGATCATACAATTCCATGCTTTCTTTCTTTGTAAATGCTAAAGGCTTTTCACATAAAACACTTTTTCCATGAGTCAATGCCTGTTTTGCATATTCGTAATGTGTTTCATTGGTAGATGCGATATATATTGCATCTACCTTACTTAAAAACCTTTCGTAATCCTCTGTTTCTATAGTAATATCATATTCTGAAAAATTTTTTTTAAACTGACTGACACTTTCTGTTTCAGGATTATATGCATCAGAGACCTCAATACCACTTGCATATCTGGCTTCGGAAATAAACCTGCCTGCAATACGCCCCGTACCCACAATACCTGTTTTTATGAGTTTATAGGCATTTCCACGAAGCATGGTAGATGATATATTAGGAGTTCTTTCCAGATATACAACCTTGCAAAATGCATTCAGATAGTCAAAGGTTCCGATCCAGTCTGAGCCAACTGTAAAAATATCTATACCATATTTTTGAATATCCTCAATTTTCTGGCCCTCATGATCTTCCACGATTATCATGTCAGCAAAGCCCGTATTTTTTACATTCTCAATCCGCTTCAAAATCGGATCTACAACATTCAGCTTTCCACGGCATTCATCAAAATGCTCCGTTGTCACCCCGACTATTAAATAGTCTCCCAGCTCTTTTGCTCTTTTTAACAATCTGTAATGGCCTTCATGAAACAAATCATAGGTGCCGTATGTTATTACTTTTTTCATTTGTCAACCTCAATAGTGATTGATTTCAGATGTATTAAATCATGCATTTTTGGCCTGTAGTTTCTATGATAAATATCTTCCATTCCAAAATATATTTATGTTGTATAAAAATCCACCAGAGCTTCTACTGTTTGAATTCCATTGATCTGTGGAATAGCTGTTTCCATTATGTCTTTACCAAAAGACCCGTCTTTCTGAAAATATTCTTTGCCAGTCATACGGAAATACCAATCCAGCACATAGTCTATGGTCGGAGTCTCTACCCCCACAAACTGTGAGAGTGCTTTGATAATACACACTCCATTGGGAATATCCTCTGTATAAAAACGCGAAGAGAAATCAGGAATAAAACCATGTCTACCCCCCCCCCTGTACCTTTTTCATAGGAAGAAGCAACGCATTATATGATGGAATCTCATGGAACTTTCGTGTCAGATCCTTTGGTGTTGGTGATTCATAATACTTTTGAATAGACTCTACCTCAGTAAGATCGATAGGAAGCTTTTCACATACTTCCATCATCTCATCGCTGAATCTGCAAAGAAATTCTGAACATTCATCGGTCCAAGACTGGTAATAATAAATCTGTTCTGGAAACATCTGCCCTTTCTTATAATTATCTAAATATACAACAGAACCACTTGTATGAAGAAGAGGATTTCCTGGAAGAAGTGTTGCAGCCATGTAATTTTTAAGACGGACACACTTCATTAAGAGCATATCCTCCAGCATATCTGCTACTTCATCTGTTCTATCATGAGGAAGCGCTGCTACCAGTATTTTATTTTTTTTTGACATCAGACCGGCAATTTTTCCCGGTTCTTTTGTTCTTGCAACGTAAGGTACTTTTTGGAGTCCAAATACAGTTATGCCTTTTTGTATAAGATCACTGCAATAAAGTTCTGCCCCACCATAGCCTGGGAAAAAACCAAGTGCTGCTTTTTTCTTAACAAACGGCATCATTTTCCGAATGAATGTCTTTCTTAAATTAGACGGTAATGTACATAAAATTATATCTGCATCAGAAATCGCATATTTTATATCATATGTGGCTATAATTTCTCCCGACGAAAACGTAATTCCTTTCTCATCATCTGCCACTGTGATCCGTTCTCCAAACAACTCTGACTTTGATGTATAAATTTTCACATGATACCATTTTATACGTGAAATTTCCCCAGCAAGGCACATTCCAATATTTCCCCCGCCAATTATTGTTACATTCATTCTTTTTCCTTTCTTATCCTTATATCAGAAAATTTCCATAGTCTGCGACACGCTTCATCCGTCTTCACTTTAAAATCCCACGCTTTTGCAGGTTATGAAGCGCCTGTATCAGTTTCTGGTTGTCTTCAAAAGTAAGACAGCCAATGTGACCTACACGGAAAACTTTATCAGCCAGTTCTCCTCCATTTGGGCAAACCCAGATACCATATTCGTCTTTCAATACAGTGAAAATATCGTATGCCGAACAATTTCTTGTTGCCAAAGGTGTAACTGCATTAGATAGTGATTCAGAGCATATATCCACTGGAAGATCTTTGATCTTATTGCGAAAATCTGCTGCTAACGCAGCAATCCTCTTTAGTTCCTCTTTCACTCCGCCTTCCTGTTCAATCTCTTTTAATCTTGCATTTATCTGGAGCAGGATACCAACAGCTGGTGTAAACGGCGTCTGACCCCTTTCTCCATTTTTAAGGGCATTTTTAAGGTCAAAATACATGGATCTTACATTTCTGTTATCTCATGAATGTTAACAAGAAATCCCGTATATCCTCGTCCAGAATATTCCCCTAACATATCTTCTGTAAGTGCTTTTCCCATTTCTACTTTGATCTCTGTATATGGTATTCCATGGATTGCACAGATTTCTGCAAAACGCTGTCCAAAGCTTCCCCCATTTACCACGAGAACCTTATCATTCTCATCAAAAGCATTTATAACTGAAGCTTCCATAGAAGCTGTTCCCGAACCAGTGATAAACACCACTCTTGCATTTTCACCGGCACCTGCAAACTGCTTTACATATCTTTCATTCTCCAGCATAACAGCCGAAAACTCTGGCGTTCTAAAATAAGGAACATTTTCAGCCCCGATCAGTTTCACTTTTTCTGTGGACTGTACCGGGCCAACAGTAAAATTGATCATTTTCTCACCTATTTTCATCAATATATCACCCAAATAATTAATATACTTTTACGATCATATTATCCGACCGGCATGTAACTTTTCTCTTACATTTTTACTATCCACATTAAAACTAAAGCTGGATACAGTGGCATGGGGATACCGTTTTTCCACCGGAGGAGGTGTCATATAGTCATAATAAAAGAATGTTAAAAAAGCATCATAATCCTTTGTCCCATAAAATTTATATCCTTCAAAATCATATTCCGCACGCTCTAAAAACCAGCTTTTGGGTATTCCAAAATGATCTTTTCCATGATGATAATTCTTCATTGTATCAAAAAGCGGATATAATAAAGACCTCACCCTGTTTGGAGTACTGTTACTGCTCTTTTTTGACATCTTATCAACCTGTTTATATACCCAGTCTACCGAGATCAGATCAAGACACTTATAACAGAGTTTTGACAGGCCTTTGGCATTTACTTTTCCTACCCGGGCATAGAGGATCTTTCGCAGAAAGAAGCACCAGATATTCTGAAGTATCATTCCGGATAAGCTTTCCGGGCAGTCATCCATTATAAAAATATCTACAAATACACCTGTCTTTCCTTTCATATGCTCCTGACCAGCACGGACAAAGGTTGTTCCTGTACGCCGCAGCTTCCCATGTTGCCACAGATACTCTGGGTCATTAAAATGATCCTGAAAATAACAGATAGAAGGATCAAGTTCATCTGCTACCTTACGGAATTTTTCATATTCCTCCCTGAGCATGGCAATATCAGCATCGTCATCCCAGGGGATATATCCCTTATGTCTGACAGCTCCCAGAAGTGTTCCATAAGAAATGCAATATTTGATATCATGCTTTCTGCATACCCGGTCCATTTCTTCCAGCATATCTAATTCTAACAGCTGTATGGTCCTGAATTCTTCTTGAGAAAGTTTTCTCGCTTTACTCATTTTTTCCCCCTATCTTATGTAATTAAGCCCGCAATAGATAATATAATATCATCTGCTGCAGGCTCAATCTATTATTTATTCTTTTTAAACTACAGTCTTAATATTTATCATTATCATTGTAAGAAATCATGGATGGCTGTTCTGATACATCCATGTTTTTCCTGGCTGGCTGTGCTGTCTGTGATACAGGATCTGCAGAACCATCCTTTAATGTGAATTTGCCTACCAATTCCTTTAAAAGCTGTGCCTGGCTGGAAAGTTCCTCACTGGCTGCAGCACTTTCTTCTGCAGTTGCAGAGTTGCTCTGTACAACGCTGGAAATCTGGCTGATTCCTTCATTTACCTGTTTTACTGAAACTGCCTGTGACTCGCTGGCAGAAGATATCTCCTCAATGGTCTGTGCAACCCCCTGAACGCCTTCTGTCAGTTGCTGCAATGCCTGGGCTGTTTCATTTGCGATCTTAGTACCACGGCCAACTGCATGGAGAGATCCTTCAATAAGGGCAGAAGTGTTCTTTGATGCCTCTGCTGATTTTCCTGCCAGGTTGCGGACCTCGTCAGCTACTACTGCAAAGCCTTTTCCTGCTGCGCCTGCACGAGCTGCCTCTACTGCCGCATTCAAAGCAAGTATATTTGTCTGAAATGCAATATCTTCAATTGTCTTAATGATCTTGCCGATCTCACTGGAGCTATTGCTGATATCAGTCATTGCTGAAAGCATTTCCTGCATACGCTGGCTGCTTTCCCCAGCCTGCTCTCTTACATTATCAGCCATGTCGCTGGCTGCCTTTGCATTTTCAGCATTTTTTTCAACATTATTGGAAATCTCATTAATGGTAGCCGCCAGTTCTTCCACAGAAGAAGCCTGCTCAGTAGCACCCTGGGATAATGCCTGTGCTCCGGAGGAAACCTGGTCAGAGCCCGCTGCTACCTGGTCTGCTGACTGGGTAACACTGGAAAGGGTGCTGCTTAAATTATCTCTCAGACGTACCATGGATTCGTAGATTGACATATAAATTCCCACATATCCCTGAGCCATGGAAGAATTAATGTCAAAATTTCCGTGACTCATTTCTGTAAGGATCTTAGACTCATCATCTACTACAGCCTTCAGAAAATCAACTACAGAGCGAAAATCGTTGGAAAGTTTTCCCAGTTCATCTTCTGAGCTGTACTTAATATCAATATTCAGGTTACCATGCTTCATACTGTCCATAGCTTCCTGCAGCTGTTTTACCGGTTCTACTACAGCCCGTATCAGGATTACTGCCATAATAAAAGTGAGAACCAGCGCAATGATGACGATTATAATTCCCACAATAAACAAGATGCTTCTGGTCTGCATGGAAGAATTGAATTCCTGTTCAGAATCGGCATTTACCTGGCTGCTAAACTGATCCAGCGTCTGTGTCAGGGTATCCACTGCCGGCTTGTACTCATTGATAAGTGTTGTCTGTGCCTGTGTTTGCGCATAATCTGCCCCGATTTTCAGCTGATCCTCTATCTTATTCTGAATAATTAAAACATCCTGAAGCTGTGACTGGAACTGATTTACCAGTGTCATATCTCCCTTATAATGTTCGGTAAACCAATCTGTGTCATCCTGAAGCTTAGAAGCATACTCATCTTCACTTGCAAGATATTGTTTTATATTTGTGGCATCGTTGTCGATGGTAGCCATCAGCATATTCTGGATCGCTGTTTCCATATTGATCTTTACCTGGTTTACATGTACGATCGCTTCATGGCTGTTTTTATAGAACTGGTTATAATGTACACTGATGTTGAACATTCCATAAAACAGTGCGCCAACTGTTATAAAAAAGCAGGCGACTACTACTCCAAAAGCAATCGTGATCTTTTGCTTCATCGTACGGTTCTTCATGTTCCTTCCCTCTCTTTGTTATTTCTTTCGTGGAATATTGTGGAATTTAATCCTTATTTTTATTATTCGGCAAGTACAGGAAAATCATAAGGGATGTTTGATTTTTTCATTTTTCTTTTCTGCGGTTCATTTTTCCCTTTTTCTTCCGGTGTTTCTTTCATTTCTGCAGATCCTTTTTTATTATGCGCATCTATAAATGCACAAAAATCTTTAAATGACACAGGCTTTGAGATCAGATAACCCTGAAGAAAATCACAGCCCATATCCGAAAGTTCTTTCGCCTGGAGCTGGTTTTCTATCCCCTCGGCCGTGATCTGGATCCCATATTTGTGCAAAAAATATATGATCTCCGAAATAAAATCTTTTGAAAAACTCGTTGTATCTATAGCCCAGACAACTGCCTTGTCTATTTTCAACACAGAAAACGGCATCTGCATAAGCCGCAGGAGATTTGACTCTTCTTTTCCAAAATCATCAATAGCTACGTGGCATCCTCTTTTCATCAGTTTTTCTGCCAGCTTAATGACCTGCTGCATATCCTGTATTTGATTACTTTCTGTGATTTCAAAACATATAGCAGATTTATCTGATGTACATTCATCTAGTATGGCAAAGAGACCCCTTTCTGCTTCCACGCTGGAGCATGTGACCGAGGACAGATTTACATTTATTCTTTCAATGTTTCTTTTTTTCAGCTCTGGCAGCTGTTCTAACACTTTATTTAAAACCCACAGATCAAAACAGCTGACACAGCCCATTTCCTCTGCTTTGCGGATCACCTGTTCAATATTCTGATGGTGTCCGTCATCATACCGTAAAAGTGCTTCTGCAACATTCAACTTTTTTTTATTTAAATCGTAGATCGGCTGATAAAAAACCTTAAGATAAGGCAATGCATTTTCAAAATAGCTTTTCATGATTCTTCTCTTTTCATCCATTTGCAAGCTTGCTTTTTACATAGTCCTTGATCATTTCACCGCTGTGTCTATCATCTGGTACTGGCATATGGATCCGGTCACAGAGAGAAAGCCATTTGTCCAGCGTAAGGACTTCATTTTCCCCCTCTACATAATACAGATCTGTAGGAAGGATATCCTTACAAACTGCTACTGACGGAGAATTCCATTCCTGATATTCCTGCTCTGTAAAACGGATATCACAGTTTTTTTCTCCTTCTGTAACTTTCCTAAATCTGCTGCCTAATACGGTCTTTTCTTCTTTCCGTTCCTTTCTCCAAACCACTGTTCCATCCAGACAAAGCTTTAAATAAGTTCCTGATCCCAGATCATCTGCGATCACTTCATTTTCGGATACTGCATATAGCTGTATTTCGTTGCTGTCAATATATAAAAGCTCTTCTATTTTTCCCTCTTCTCTGGTTTCTTTCAGGATACATCCTGTTCTGGCATCGAAAAATACCAGCGTATCACCACAGACTGTAACTGAAGTGATTTCCCTCTCCTGGTCTGCAAAACTGCACCAGGATACTTTTCCTGTATCCGTGTTCAGGATCAGCCACCTCATTTTGTAAGTCTGCGGACATAAAATGTTTCTGCCTATGGAAACAGCCCCACCAAATACCCCCGGAATACCACGTACCCTATTCTTATCTGCCATTGTATAGGTCACATGTCCGGAAGTAAGATCTATGCAAAGGATGCTGTTATACCATGCTGGCATACAATATAGTACATTACCTCGCTGAAAGCCTTTCAGGAATAACGGCTGTTCTATAAAATGCTCTACATCACGGATCTGTATGGATTCAAACTGATCCCTATCTATATGGTATATGGCCAAGTTTCTGGCAAAATATGGGATAAGATACAGTCTGTCTTCTACCCGTACAACAGAACGGAACAGATCTCCCTTAAATGCCAATTCTCCCGGAATCTTTCCTATGCAGGAAAGTCTGTCCATTTGTTTATCATAATGAAACAGCAGGTTTACTTTTCCGTGAACAAACCACACTTCTTTTTCATCTTCCCAAAAAGCTCCCGGCCAGCATGGGATCTTATATTCTTTTTCTCTTACCAGGGAATCCTGATATAAAACCGGTTTTCCTGTTTCCCAGAACAACTGGGCTACAGAGCTGTAATCCCCGTAATAGCAGTCGCAGGAAGCAATGGCAAGATCAAGATCGTATCCGCGGTCCAGGATTCCCCAGCCTTCTTCTTCATAAGAAGCCAGAAGTTCTCTATATTTCTGTAAAAGCTGGGGCCGCATCACCTTCAGTGTCTGTTCATACAGAGGATGAGGTCGGAACCACAAAGCTAGATCTTTTCTGTTTCTAAAATATTGAAGTACCTCTTCTATCTTCTGCATCATATCCGGCTGGTTCAGAAGTGCCCCTACAGACAGGCTGTAAAATACGGTCTTTTTCCTGGCTCCGTCAGGCCTGTAAAGACATTCCCTCCATTTCTCTGGAAGAGAACTGTCCTGTCTTTTCGTACTTCGGGCACGTTCAATCTTTGGTGATCCAAAGTTCTGCACTTTCTCTTCCCATTGCTCTGTTGGAACTCCTTTAAGTCCGGAACACAAAATATTGATAAACAGTTCTCTTTCCTGCTCTGTTGCTGTAACAATGCAGTCTGCATTAACAGCTCCCGGCTCAATGACAAAGCCAGCACTTCCCGCCTGGCGTTTCGCAGATTCTACGTTTCCAGTACTTGCTGTAGTATAATAAGGAAGATATATCAGCTGGTCTGCATACTTTTTCAGCCTGCTGCTGTAAAAATCCGGGTGGACACTGGTCAATCTATTGTTCTGGTCATAGGGATTGTGGATAAACACCGCATCCGGTTTTTTATCTTCCAGGCGGAATGTGCGGTAATCTGTGACCGGAACATCTGGTGGATATTGATCTCCCTCGTAGTGCTCTACTGCCAGATTCCCTTCCTGGTCTTTATCAAAATATGGGATCGGTACAACATAGGCATCACAATCCGGATCCTTATCTGCCGCTTTCCAGACGGTTTCCATAGAATCCCACATAGACATTTTATATGGAAGAAAGACAAAACAGAGACGGTCTGTTTCGATCTCGTTCTCTATATGATCATATAAGAGTTTCAATTCTTTCTTTATTTTTTTGTACAGCTTCGCCATCTGTTTTTTACTGTGAAGGTTCTGGCTCATGACATAGAGATCTTCACAGTACGTTTCCAGAAGCGGGACCAGGTCTGCCTTTCCTGTATTTTCCAGCTCTGTTCCCAACAAAAGGGCTGTTTCCTGAGATTGTGAAAGAGCATCGATCATCACTTCTTCTGTATTCTGACCGAATCCCATGAACACTCTTTCATTTGCCCGCATTAAGAGAGCCGCTGTCTGCAAAAGCCTTCTTTTTTCTTTTCTTTTAATCGCCATTTTTACGGTTTCCTCCGAAAATGATCATATAGTTTGTTTCACACAGATTATCGGCTTTTTATTGTTTTTAATAACTGCTTTATCAACTCACTGTTTCTTTTTTTGAAATCCCCTTATCCATTTTCAACCACTGCCGATAAAGTTAAAAGAAATACTATTCTGATTATTATGAAAAAAGGCGGTGTACAATATGAGCAGTGGTATGGACAGCAGTATTCTGGATGCATACCTTTATGAAGAAAACAATCTTTTAGACCAGTTGGACGAAATGCTGGTTGCTGATGAGAAAAACGGTGATTTTTCCACCGATGACGTAAATGAGATCTTCCGTATCATGCATACGATCAAAGGCTCTTCTGCAATGATGGAATTTAATTCGATTTCCACGATCGCCCATCGTATTGAAGATGTATTTTTTTATATCCGTGATAAAGGGATCGAAACTCTGGATCCTGAGCATAAGAAAGAGCTTTTCAACCTGATGTTCCGTTCAGAAGATTACTTAAGGAGCGAGATTGAGAAAGTAGAACAGGGCGTACCTCTTTCTACTGATATAGATGCGTTCTCCAATGAGATCAATTCTTTTTTGAAGAAAATCAGTGGTGCTGCTCCTGCAGCACCGGAAGCTTCACAGGCTGCTCCTGCAGCTTCTGGTGCTGCTGCTCCTTCTTTTCTTCCTGATGATAAGGATGCAGCCTGCTTTTTCCATGTTTTTCTGGAAGAAGGCGTGGGAATGGAGAATCTGCGCGCTTATATGATCGTAAATGCAGTAAAGGAATGTGATGTAAACTTCCGTTTTTACCCCAGTGATATGGAAACAGATCAGGATACTTCCCAGACGATCGCAGAAAATGGCTTTTTCCTTGCCTTTAACTCCAGGGAAGATGCTTCCAAAGCTGAAGGGATCTTAAAGACACAGAACCATATCCGTTCTTACGAGCTTGTAGATGCCACAAAAGCAGCTCCGGCTCCGACAGTCGAAACAAAAAAAGTTTCCCCTTCCAAATCACCTGCATCAACAGCTTCATCCCCGGATACAGCTGCAAAAAAAGCGGCTCCGCAGCTTACTCATACCCCGGTCAAGCAGAATCTGATCAGTGTCAACCTGATGAAGCTGGACAGCCTGATGGATATCGTAGGTGAGATCGTGATCACAGAATCTATGGTCACATCTTCCCCTGAATTAAACCTGCTGCCAAGGGACAACCGGGATAATTTTATGAAATCAGCCCGTCAGCTGCGTAAACTTACTAATGATCTTCAGGATATTGCCATGTCTTTACGTATGGTCCCTATTTCCGGTGTATTCCAGAAAATGAACCGTATTGTACGCGATATGAAGCAAAGCCTGGGAAAAGACGTCCGTCTGACCATTGTGGGCGAAGATACTGAGGTAGATAAGACGATTGTAGATAACATTCAGGACCCGATCATGCATATTGTACGCAACAGCATGGATCATGGTATTGAAGAAACGGCCCAGGAACGTATTGATGCCGGTAAGGATCCCCAGGGTGAGATCGTTCTTTCTGCTTCCCATACCAGCAGTGAGGTTGTCATCTCTGTAAAGGATGACGGATATGGCATGGATCCCCAGAAGATCCTTGAAAAAGCCCAGGCAAAGAATATGCTTACCAAGCCTGCTTCTGAATACAGCCAGAAGGAAATCCTTGGGCTGATCATGCTTCCCGGATTTTCCACCAATACAGCTGTAACTGAATATTCCGGCCGCGGCGTGGGAATGGATGTTGTAAAGAAAAATGTAGAATCCTTAGGCGGTATCGTTTCTGTATCCAGTACCTACGGTGAAGGAACTACCATTTCCATGAAGATCCCGCTGACTCTGGCTATTGTTGACGGCATGAAGGTAACAGTAGGTGATTCTATTTTTACTATACCTATCGCCAATATCCGTCAGTCCTTTAAAGTAAAAGCAGATCAGGTGATAAAGGATGAATATGGCAATGAAATGGTGGAACGTGTGGACCGCTTTTATCCAATCGTCCGGCTTCATTCCTTCTATCACCTTCCTACTGAAGTTACCCAGATGGAAGACGGTATTCTTTTGTGGGTGGAAGCAAATGATCGTTCTTATTGCCTGTTTGTAGATGATCTGATCGGTGAACAACAAGTTGTCGTAAAGCCTCTTCCTGCTTTTCTCAGTGAATTTAACCTGAAAGACCACGGCATCACCGGCTGTACTATTATGGGTGATGGCAATATCAGCATCATTCTTGATATCCTCAGCTTATATTCCATAGCTGTAGAGAATGCGTAAACAGGAGGTTTTAAAATGGCTGAAGTAACAGAAACAAATATCCAGACAGACGTACCGGCTGAAAACCAGTCCGTTGAACGCTGTCTTACTTTTGAGTCGGGAGATATGACTCTGTTTTTGAGTATCAATAACGTAACGGAGATCATCAATGACTGTGCGATCACTCATATTCCACTGGTACCTGATTATATTAAAGGAATCATCAATCTACGTGGTCAGATCCTTCCGGTAGTAGATATACGGCTCTATATGGGCAAGCCTGCTTTGGAATACAACAGTAAGACCTGCTTTATCGTTTTAAATGTAGACGATCTTCCTGTATGTATTGTTGTAGATTCCGTACAGCAGGTGATCGACATTGACCTGCAGGATGTACGTCCAATCCCTATCAAACGCAGACAGAAGCTGTTAGATGGTATGATCACACTTGAAAATGGTACTGTGCTCATGTCTTTTGACTGCAAGTCCCTGGTCAGCCCTTAATGTTCTCCCACAATCTTTCTGTACCTGATTTTGTGATAAAATTTTTCGTCAACCACAAAAGCTGGTGCTGGAAAGACTTCTGGAGTAGATCCAATTCCTAAGGAGGTCATACAATGCTTACATTAAGTGACGGGGATTTTAACCGCCTTTATACCTATATCCAGCAGCGCTATGGTATCAACCTGAGCCACAAAAAACAGCTGATCACCGGCCGTCTTACTAATATGCTGCAGCAGAAAGGATTCCATAGTTTTACAGAATACGTAGATGAGATCATCTCCGGCAAAGATCCGGAGATGGTTTCTGTTATGTTGAACAAGCTGACTACCAATTATACCTACTTTATGCGGGAAAAGGAGCATTTTGATTTTCTCCAGAAGCATATTCTTCCCGAGCTTGCAAACAAGCATTCTATGGATCGTTCTATTGCTATCTGGAGTGCGGGCTGCTCCTCCGGTGAAGAACCTTATAACATTTCTATGTATCTGAAAGAATATTTTTCCGCTATTCCCGGAAGCTGGGATACCCGTATCCTTGCTACGGACATTTCCCAGCGTGTTCTGGATTCTGCCATGGAGCCCAGATATTCCCTTGAAAGCTTAAAAGAACTTCCGCCTTCCTGGCAGGAACGCTATTTTGTTCCCATAGGAGATAAAACCTATACTGTTTCAGATGCTTTAAGGAAAAATGTGATCTTTCGTTCCTTTAACCTGATGGATCCCATCCATTTCCGCAAAAAGTTTGACCTGATCTTCTGCAGAAACGTGATGATCTATTTTGACCATCCTACGAAGGCGGCACTGGTAAGGCGCTTTTATGATGCTACCGCTCCGGGAGGCTACTTATTTATCGGACATTCTGAAAGCCTGGATAAGGAAAGCTGCCCGTTTTCCTATATTGAACCGGCTATTTATCGAAAGATCTGATCCCGTAGGTTATCTCATACGTTGTTACAGTTATCTTATTAAGGAGGCATTATGATCATGGATCATAAATTAAAATTAATGGTGGTGGATGATTCACCCTTGTTCCGCACCTGGCTGATCCGTTCTCTCTCTGCGGATGACCGTTTCCAGATTGTAGGATATGCAGTAAATGCCCTTGACGCCCAGGAAAAGATCCCGCTACTGCAGCCGGATATGCTTACCCTGGATATTGAAATGCCGGGAATGTCCGGCATTGATTTTTTAAAGCAGCTTCTTCCGGTCCACCCTATACCGGTAATCCTGGTATCTTCCCTGAACCTGAGGGTTTTTGATGCCTTGGAAGCCGGAGCTGTGGATTTTGTGCGGAAACCGGATGAAGCCAATGGACTGTCTAAAGAGATCTTTCTTTCTATGCTCCGTTCCAAGCTTCTGGTGGCTGCTGCTTCCCATGTACATCTCCCATCCGTTCCTGCCAGTCCACAGGCAGCAAAAAAACGGATAGTCTCTCCTTTAACTGCGGCAGGTAATCCTTTTCTTAACAGACCAAAGACTTCTGCGGCAGCTTCCCAGGAAACCGTGATCGCCATCGGGGCATCTACCGGAGGTACAGAGGCCATTCTTGAAGTAGTAAAGAATTTTCCAGAAAACACCCCAGGTGTTGTGATCACCCAGCATATGCCTGCAGGTTTTACAGCTATGTATGCAGAGCGCTTAAACAGGATCTGCAAAATGGAAGTACGGGAGGCGAAAAATGGGGACCGGATCCGCAAAGGTCTTATGCTTTTAGCTCCCGGAGGTCTGCAGATGCGTGTGGTACCTCTTGGAAACTCCTATGCAGTCAGTGTACAGGAAGGAGAAAAAGTAAACGGACACAGACCTTCTGTGGATGTGCTTTTTGACTCAGTTGCATTACATGTGCGGGAACACGCCATCGGCGTTCTTCTCACAGGAATGGGAGCAGATGGAGCTGCCGGTCTTTTGCGTATGCGCAAAAACGGCGCCTATACCATCGGACAGGACAAGAACAGCTGTGTTGTCTACGGCATGCCTATGGAGGCACATAAGATTGGCGCTGTATGCCAGCAGTGTCCTTTAAATACCATTGGTCAGACTGTCCTGGCCCGTGTATCCCTTCGTTAACGGATAAGAAATGAATGGATAAAAATGAAAGATAGAACTTTAAAGAATCAAAAAAAACATATAAATAAAACCTTGAAACAGTTCCAACTTGCGAAAACGATGATCCAACTTTCCATTACCGGTACAGTTTCGGTGATCACTGCCAGCCTGAGCTTTTATTTTTGCCCAGGCTTTTCTTCCCAGGTCATAAAAGATGCACGATCCGGCATTTCCTTTGTACAGACTGCCAGCAGCCAGAAATTTCATGAACTGGAAGACTTTCTTAAAAAGCAGACTCAGCCAAAGCCAAAAAGCCAAAAGCAAACAGAGCTTTCAGAGGATACTTCCGGGACACATGGGATCCCAGATACATCTTCTGTCACGTCAAAGGTCTCTCCGGTGATCCTTGGAAAAGCAGAAAACCTGGGTATGGAGGCAAAACCGGGATCAGATGGCAATTCTTATGATGCTGCCATCCTGGATACCAGTATGGGACCGATGTACTACTATAATCAGGGAGATACCCGCTGGAGCAGTTATCTCTACGGCGGTTCAGATCCCATGCTCCAGTATGGATGTGGTCCTACTGCTGCAGCCATGCTCATCTCCAGCTTCACAAATGGCGGAGAAGCCATTACCCCGGTAACTATCGCAGACTGGTCTGCTGCCAATGGCTATTATGCCCCCCAGAGCGGCTCCTATCACAGTCTGATCCCAGCTGTCCTTACTGCATATGGCTTTCATGTAGAATCTGTAACAGACCATTCGCCCCAAAACGCAGCTTCCCTTCTTTCTTCCGGTCATATCCTGGTCGCCCTTATGGGTAAGGGAAGCCTGACGCAAAATGGTCACTTTGTCCTGATCACAAAACTCCTTCCTGACGGAAATGTTTCTATCGCAGATCCTAACAGCTTTGATAACAGCACCTGCGAATGGGAGCTTCCTTTTCTCATGGAAGAGTTGAAAAAAGTCTATGACAGCGGCGCCCCGCTCTGGGCCGTTTCCATGGCTGCATCAAACTCTTCCCTCTCCTGAGGAAGGAGGATTCCCCTGAACATCCGCTCCAGATCCTTTCTGCCCATTGCCATAGCCACCCGCAGAAGGATCACCTTGTCTTTTATATCAGAATAATCATAAATCTTCCCTAAAAACTGGATTACCTCTTCTGCGCTGACATTGCTCTCTGTAAAACAGTTGATCAGAGTCAGCAGCGCATTCATATCTTTGTGGTCAGTATTCAGTACGATCACACAATAGCGGACCGCTTTCTGGTAATCTCCCAGCTTTCTGCAGCCTTCTCCCAGACACTCATACATCTGGATCAGCATGGAAGTGGTAATGATCCCCCTGTTCACTGTCCCATAGGTTTCCAGCTTTGCTATAGCCAGTTCATACATCTGTACCGCTTTTTCATATTGCCCCTTTCTCCAGTACCAGTCCCCCATAACACAGTCAAAATCAGGTTCTTTCGGAAGCTTTTCCACTGCTTCTTTATAAATAGCTTCCACCTCAGCTTCCGGTGCGTTCAGGCACTGGGAGACCCTTAACAGGTTTGTATAGGTATAAGAACTTCGCTGATCATATACCTCCAGTTTTTCCGGCATAGCTGCCACCGCCTTTTTGTATGCATCCCTTGCTTCTTCATTTTTTCCGTCTGAAGAATAGGTATCTCCCAGATATCCAAGATAATCACAATTTTCAGGATCCTGCTTCAGGATCTCCAGGATAATGTTCAGATTCCTTTCAAATTTGGACTTATCCTTCTTCTCCTGTTCCTGGTATCCGGTATGTAGGAAAGCCAGCTGCTTTGTAGCATCTGTCAGATGCAATCCGGATCTTCCTTTTCTGACCAGGTGTTCATGTATTTTTCCTACATAGCGCAGGTCCGGCCGGTTTACAAAAAAGCGGATCATAGTACCGCCGCTTGTGATATTGTTATTTTCATCCAGATCTACGATCCCTGTAAGAAGACCATCTACATCGTCTCCAACATATTCCAATATCTCCGGAATCTTCTTTGTATCCTCCGGTGTAAAGCTTTCATCCGCATCAAGAAAGGCGATCCAGTCTCCTTTTGCCTGGTCAATGGCAAAATTTTTGGCAGCAGCAAAATCATTGATCCATGGGAAAAAAAATATCTTTGCCCCCATTTCCCTGGCAATCTCCACGGTACGGTCACTGCTTCCTGTATCTACCACGATCTGTTCACACATAATATCCTTCCCCCATGAAAGAGCGCGTCGGATATTTTTTTCTTCATTTTTCACGATCATACATTGTGATATGTTTTTTTTCATCATCTGTTACCTTCTTTTTATGTTCCAAAATATATTATAAAAAAGAATCCTGCTTGCAGGATTCTCCGCCTGCGGCGGGTCGCTTTAGCGACACTCTTCCACTCCGCCGCAGTGCGAGCCTTAGCGGAGCGTTTTTTTGTCATAGGACGAAGTTTCCTATGACAAAAAAAGGGGAATCTGCATAAAGCAGATCCCCTAAAAGATGCAGAATCAATTTCAAGATTACTGCAGCATGCTTAATACACCCTGAGGCATAGCGTTGGACTGGGAAAGCATAGACTGAGCAGCCTGTAAAAGAATATTGTTCTTTGTATAAGCTGTGATCTCATCTGCCATATCAGTATCACGGATACGGCTTTCCGCTGATGTAATATTTTCAGAAGTTACCTTCAGGTTGTTTACAGTATGCTCCAGACGGTTCTGGGCAGCACCGAGCGTAGCACGGTAAGAAGAAACCTTCTCAATTGCAGCATCTACAGACTTCATTGCCTTGAATGCATTAGTTGTAGTATCTACCGCAATCTTGTCAATAGTCAATGCTGCCGCTGTCATAACCTGCTGTCCAACGGTCATTGCATTGGTCTTATCTGCCGAAGCACCGATAAAGAAGGTAAGTGCCTGACCTGTTTTTGCAGGACTTAAAGGTTTCTCACCGTTGAACTCTGTAGTAGTAGCGATACGGGTAATTTCTTTATTCAGTGCATCAATCTCAGCCTTGATGTTGTCTCTTGCAGTTTTGGTATAAGTACCATTTGCTGCCTGGGTAGTCAGAGTCTTCATACGCTGAAGCATGGAGTGGGTCTCTGTCATAGCACCTTCTGCTGTCTGGATCAGACCAACTGCATCGTTTGCATTGTTTACAGCCTGGTTTAAACCATTGATCTGGGAACGCATGGTCTCGGAAATAGCCAGACCTGCTGCGTCATCGCCTGCACGGTTGATCCTATAACCGGAAGACAGCTTCTCTAAGTTTTTGCTCAGTGCGCTCTGGTTGGTGCTTAAGTTTCTGTAAGAATTGATCGCTGCAATATTATGCTGGATTACCATAATGAATTCCTCCTTATATAAAAGAAAATATGGCAGTGGACTCCTTTCCTCTGTCTTCTATTGTCCCAAGGGCCCTTTCTGGAACAGCAGAATTTTCTTTCTATGTATATATATCGTCTTATGTTAAAAAAACATAAGCCTGTTTTTCATTATTTCTTTCATTTTTATTTTAAAAGTTCAAGTATGGTCTGAGGGAGATTATTTGCATTTGTAAGCATCATATTAGAGGACTGGAGGACGATGTTACTGCTGGTATATTTTGTGATCTCTTCTGCCATATTGGTATCACGGATCTGGCTTTCTGCCGCCTGCATGTTTTCACTTGTAACGCTTAAATTATTGTGGGTGTGATCCAGATGCATATAAGCAGCTCCAAAGGATGCCCTGACTTTAGAAACAGCCTCTATTGCATCTTCAATGTATCCTACAGATTTTTGTCCCTTTTCTACAGTGGAAAAATCTGTCTGTTCCAGCCGTAGTTCCCTGCTTCCTATATAATAGCGTTCTACATCCAGAACTTCTCCAGCCTGGGCAGAACCGCCGATCTGGAGCGGGATCGTATCGTCCAGCTTTGGCGGCTGCCAGAGCTGTGTATTTGCATTGGCATCTGCCCTGGAAAACAGGGAGATCTCTCCAAATTTAGTGGTAGAACCAATCCTGTCAATCTCCTCAAGGATCTGGTCTTTTTCCATGTTCAAGGTTTCCCTGTTGGATTGATCGTAAGTTCCATTTGCAGATTTTAAAGCCAGAGTCTTCAGTCTCTGGAGCATGGAATGAACCTCTGTCAAAGCGCCATCTCCTACATTGGTAAGTCCGATGCCGTCATCAATGTTTTTCATCGCCTGGTTCAGGCTGTTGATCCTGCTGCGCATACCTTCCGAGATCGTCAGGCCAGCTGCATCATCTCCTGCACGGACGATCCTAAAGCCGGAAGACAGCTTTTCAAGGGACTTTTTCAGCTTTCCTGTTTCGATCCCCTGATTTCTGGCAGCATTTATGGATGCTATGTTATTCTGCACCTGCATGATGTTTCACCTTCCTTAAATAACCATTTGTTTTTATTATCGGCAAAATGCCTTATTTTATTGATACCAGGGTCAAAAGGCCGAAATTGCGGGAGTGCAAAGCACGCAGCAATCCGGTATCTGTCTGTCAGATCAGCGTACCCGTATCCTTACCCATATTCATCATCATCTGAAGACGGAGGATCTGCACCATATTAGACCAGTCTTCCCCGGAAAGGTTCTCTCCCTTTCCTGCTGCCAGAAGTGTACCAAGGCTGCTTCCTGTAAGGCCACTTCCTATAAGGCTGCTCACTGCTGTATTGCCGGATGTTTTCCCATATGTCCCGGTACTCACCGTACGTCCTGCCAGGATCGTATTGTTTCCCGTATAATCTGCCATGATCTTTTTTACATAATTCTGGGTTTCTTTATATGGTGGGATGCCTCCGTATTTGGTCACACTACCCGGTCCAGCGTTATAGGCTGCCAATGCAAGGCTTACGTCTCCTCCGAACCGGTTCAGATTTTGTTTTAAGTATTTTGCCCCTCCAAGGATATTTTGTCTGGCATTGTAAGGATCGCTTACTCCAAGAGAACGGGCTGTTCCCGGCATCAGCTGCATCACGCCCATAGCCCCTGCTTTGGATACAGCCTTTGGATTAAACCCTGACTCCGCCTTTGCCACCGCCCTGAGAAGTTTAGAAGGGATCTGATATAAAGCAGAAGCTTCTTCAAAAATAGAATCCATATCTTCTTTTATGGTACTCAGCCCATTTTTCAGTATCCCCTGAAATTCCTGGACCGGTGTTGTCTTCTGTGTCTGATCCGCTGCCTGTGCAGCTAACTTTCCCCCATCTCCTGTTATCGGTGCTAAACTCATATTTCTTACTCCTTTCGGCCTGCGCCGTCTGCTCCAAGGTACCAGCCGTCCTGAGAACGGTTTACTGCCATAGATCCATCGTTATTTAAATAATACCAGATATTTTTATCATACAGCCAGCCGGTCTTCATATCCCCATCAGGGTTTAAGTAATACCATTTCCCGTTTCCTGTGTTCACCCAACCAGTCTTCATATCCCCATCCGGGTTTAAGTAATACCATTTTCCGTTTCCTGTGTTCACCCATCCGGTCTTCATACATCCATTTCCATCAAAATAATACCATTTTCCACCATACAGGAGCCATCCCCTGGTACGGTTTCCTTCAGCGTTAAAGTAGTACCATATACCTCCCACCAGCTTCCAGGTATTGACTGCCAGAGTACCATCCGGCATAACAAAGTTGTCTCCCTTTAGAGAACCTGCTGCGCCGGGACCAGTACTGCTGCTCTGGGAAGTTGCTGCATGTTTTTTTTCTTTCTTCTCTTCCCCACTGTCATCTACATCCTGTTCCTGTGATGTAACAAATTCCCCTTCTTTTAAGTATTTTTTCTGTTCTGCCGTAACTGGGACCGCTTTTACCTGATAATAGTAGATCTTGTCCGGATCTGTCATGTACTCCTTTAAACTGACAGAGTTATCTGTAACAGTCATCCGTTTTACCACTTTATCATTTCCATATAAAGCCAGGGTATAGCCCGGAGCATAGTCTACCTTCTTCCACACTGCCTTTTCTGAGTCAAGCGAACTCCAGCCTGCTAAAGCTGTGTCACCCAGAACAGTGACCGGCGTATAGTCCACTTTTACCTGCATGGTGGTATTATCCAGGGCTTTCGCCGATACAAGATCCGCCCCGGTCACACGGCATTTGGATCGTCCAAGGGACACAGGAAAATACTTTCCCTGTGCAGCATCCACAGTGATCTCCATCCGTACCTTTTTACCAGGTTTCCAGTTTTCATACTCTGTTTTGTAATAAATATCCCCAATGGATACCCCTGATCCGCTGATGGTGATCTGGGGCTGTGGTATTTCCTCCGGATCTCCAAAAGTGGTGTCAAATTTAATACTCATGGTCTCGATGATGCTGCTCTCTGCCCCATAAGCTGTATACACTGTGTACATATGAAAGATTCCCCCTGGTACAGACTGTAAACTTCCTGTTCCAAGCAGCAGTCCTGTTCCGGCACAAAGGAGTATTTTTCTGATCATTTTCATATCCATTCCTCACATATCTTTACCTGTACCAGATCCCGTCCTCATTAACATAGAATCCATTGATATACTGGTTTTTTGCCATTTCACCTGAATCCGGCCAAAAATAATACCAATTTCCGTCAACCTGATACCAGCCGGTAACCATAACTCCGTCAGCATCCAGGAAATAAGTTTTCCCTTCCCGGATCAGCCAGCCGGTAAACATGGATCCCTGAAGGCTGTTGTCAAGTGTGTTTAAGTAATACCAGGAACCATTCTGTTCCAGCCAGCCGGTATATAAGGATCCGTCTTCTCTGAAAAAGTAATAATCCGCCCCTATGATCTTCCAGCCTCCATAAGCCATGGTTCCCTGTGTATGCCCATTTTCCGTTAATGGCCAGAAATAATACCACTGTCCATTGATCTTTGCCCATCCGACCGCCATTTCCCCGGTATCATACAGGTAATACCAGTCATTTGCTACCTTCTGCCAGCCGGTAAGCATCGTGCCATTAACATCAAAATAATACCAGTATCCGTTGACCAACTGCCATGCACCCCGACATATAGAGCCATCCGGAAATCTGTAATTCCATACATTGTCTTTTTTTACCCAGCCTACTGTATCTGTGGTTCCGGACTTTGCCGAAGGATTTTTTGACTGCTGTCCTTTACCATCTGATACATACCGGTCTGTAATGGAAAGCTCCCCGGATTCTGCCCATTCACTTTTTCCACCATATTTTTTCTGGGAATCTGTTCCCGGTACTGTGCGCACCTTAAAGGTATACTCTCCTGTTTTTGTCATATATGGATAAAAATTATACTGGACCGCACTGGTCTGGGAGACGCTGTAAACTTTCGATTTTCCTCTGTAAAGCTGTACCTCGTAATAACCGGAGGTGTTATCCGGTTTTTCCCATTTAGCCTGTCCCAGGCTTTTTTCATTCCACCAGGCATCTTCCGGAGCAGCATAGTCTCCTTTGATCCCGTTTACCCGCAGGGTAACTACAAGATCATCCCCGTCTCTCCTGGCAGACACAAAGGTTCCCCCGCTGATCTTTACATTGGCTTTTTTATAGCTGGAAACAAAATAATCTTCGCTGACATCTTCCGGTTCCAGGGTGACTTTCATCTGAGGTTCTTCAGAAGCCTTCAGTTCATTGGAGCTTTTATCCGTCCATTCTGCCTCGGAAACGCTGTATTTACTTCCGCCTGCATCTACTGCTACTTCCCCATCTGAAACCGTGGTCGTTTCCAGTTTTATATCCGGAAGCTTGCTGCCTGCTTCCAGCTTGGATATAACACGGATATTTACTGTTTTTATCTCTTTTGCTGCTGCAAAAGCATCTATCTTTCCCCACTGAAACAGCAGGGCTCCTGAAAGGAGGAACAGAAGCATTTTATGTCTGTGTCTGAACTTTCTGTCAGGTATTTTCGGCTTTTTCTTCATTTTCTTTTTCCTCCGGTGACGGCACATATCCTAAAAAGTAAATATAGATCTCTATGATCGCCTGATATAATTCTTCCGGCACTGCCGCTCCCAGCTGTAATCTGCTTAAAAGAGTTGCAAGGGAATCATCCTCATAAACCGGAACCCCAGACTTTCTGGCTGCTTCCGTGATCTTTTCTGCCATATATCCCATTCCGGAAGCAACGATCACCGGGGCAGTGTCCTTTTCAGGTGAATATTGAAGTGCAACTGCCTTTTGTTCTAATAACCACTCAAACGCTGACATTAATACCATTCTCCTTTTTTCTTATCTTTGGAAAAACATCCAGCAGACGGTAATGAGCTTTCCTTTTCTGCACCTGCATCATTTTCACGCGCATCCCGTTTCTGGTACATATTTCCTGAAGCTTTGCCTGTATCTCTCCGGCACCGGCAGAAAGATTTTTAGGAACTCCCAGCTCCATGGATATTTTATGATCCTGGAGATCTGCCAGAAGCTGGAAATCTCCCAATCCCCTGATCTCAAAGTCCACCAGAAGGCGTATTTTTCTGCCTCCATCTTTTTCTTCTTCTTTTTTCTCTGCATCCGGATCGATCCAAAATTCAGATACAGCCTCTTTTCCCTGATATTGGAAAGGAAGGATAAAATGATTGACAGGCATATATACGCTTTCGTTTACCAGCATCCCACGCATCAGCTGGTAAAAATCCTGTACATGTTCCAGCCCGGCTTCTCCTTTGGCCCCTCTTTCCACAAGTGAGCCAAAAAGATCTCCATAAATATTTCTTTTTTTTCCTTCCTGGCCGGTAAGTACAGCATACAGTTCTTCAGGCTCTGTTTCAAAAAAACGTTTAAAATCCCTATTAACTGCCATTTGTTCAAAAAGACTCCTTAGAAGGGCACTGCTTCCGTTTTCATAACGCGCCCCATAAAGGATCAACTGGATCACGCTGCTTCTTACATTGCCATAATCATGGGTACGGGAAATATATCTTGAAAGAAAGGGGACCAGCTTCTGAAACAGAACCTGAGAATTTTCCTTCGTTTCCCCATTTTCTGCCTTCCAGTCCAGCTGATCCAGAATCGATGCGTATTCCTGTCTCACAGAGGTGTAAAGCATTCCTTTTATTTCATCTGTCAGTTCCTTCATCTGTCCTAAAAGATGCTCACCGCTGGAATAATTGTTGAATACCTGAAGGAATTTAAGGGCTGTTTCCTGCAGTCCCCTGTTTCCTTCCTGTTGCAAAAGAGTTCTCAGGTTTTCAAAGAAAGTACCGGAAAATTTTGTCTGTCCCTGCATTTTTAAAAAATCCAGTAGCTGGCCAGGATCTTCAAAACTGGCAGAATCCAGCAACTGCTGCACCATTTTACCCAGATCTTCATCGCCTTTAGCGATAAAGGCTCCATCCCGGAACAAGAGCCGGCCCAGGGAATCCTTTATTTCATTTTCCTGCCCCAGCTTCTGAAGAAAGTCCGTATAATTTCCATTATAATTGCGGATGCTGAAGCCACTTTCATTTCCCTGGTCACCAGCGGTACCGCTTTTCTGTCCATCTGCCCGCACTACACGAGATGGGTCAGAAGGATTCTGGATCTGGGAACTGTTCAGGGCGCTTTGCTGCTCCTGGCCTGTATGGACATTTCTATTATTATCTATATATCTAGAAGGATCTGTTACCTGTAATATATTAGACATGATTTATTCCTTTTCTTTTTGATTCTATAATATTATAATAATATGAGTTTATCCTACATACTTCCATATTCCATATATATTTAATCGGCGTTTTCCCGTTTTTTATAATTATTATTTTTCTTATATTTTCAAGAAAAAAGACGATAATTTACATAGATTCAGTAAGCAGGGGAAAAATTGCTGGATCCCTTGTGGTCCTGCCGTTTCATTTTAAGGGGAGGAATAATTGTATGAAAATTCAAGATTCTATCCAGGAGCAAATACACATGAAACATGTATCAATAGCAGAGCGTAATGTTGCTTTGTCTAATAATATTTCTGCAAAACCGGCTGATCTTGACCGAGCCAGTTTTGAATACACCGAAGGTATTTCGGCTGATGAAACACTTTTTGCACGCTCTCTGGCTCACAGCATTACAGAAGATGTCTGCCGCGAGAAAGGCGTTTCCGTTGAAAAGGTTGCCCAACTGAAAAAACAGGTTGAGGAAGGAACCTACGAACTGGATCCCATGGCCATTGCAAGGGCCATGTATAATCTATGAGGGCGCCTGAAAGCCTGATCCCGGTATTAGAACAGCTGTGTACTGTATTAGAACAGCTATGCCAGGTTGAGGCTGATAAACTAACCGTTATTTCAGCTGATCATCCCGATCAGCTGGAATCTCTTTTAAATGATGAAAACATGCTTTTACTGCAGCTGCGCGGACTAGATAAAAAACGAAGTGATCTTCTTCGCAAGTCGGGTCTTGAGGGCCTTACTTTCCGCCAGATTTTGATGCAGGAGGACAGCGATAAGGCTGTGGCACTTCTCTCGCCGATCCTGGAACGGTTATCCAGCCAGGCTGAAAAGCTGAAAAAGGTAAAAGGTGGCACAGACCGTCTGATACGGATCCGCATGAAGCAGTTAGAACAACGCCTTTCCGGTGCGAAGCAGAGCGATCCTCATGTTTATGACAAATATGTCTGATAAAACTGTGGGGACTGCAGGATATTTATATTTCGGAGGTAATAACACTTTATGGTAAGAGCAACTTTTTCCGGTTTTAATACCGCTCTGTCCGCTCTCCAGGCCAACCAGAAACGTCTGGATATTACAGGACAGAATTTGTCAAATATGAATACTGCCGGATATACCAGGCAGCAGTTAGAGGCATCCAGCCTTAATTATACGAATCCTGTTTCCCATTATTCTAATGGGAATGAAACTGCAGTAGGCTTTGGGGTAAGCATGGACCGGGTCTCACAGATCAGAGATCCTTATCTGGATATCCAGTACCGCAGCCAGTCTGCTGACTGCAGCTATACCAATCGTTTACAGACTGCCCTTAATTCCCTGTCAAAGGTACTGGACGAAACAACCATTTCCGGCATCCGCCAGGCATTTGATGATGTCCAGTCTACCCTTACAAGCATGCAGGATCCTGCAAAGGTATCCGATCCCATCTATGAAAGTGAGCTGCGAACTAAAATGCAGTCTGTATGTAATCTTTTTAACCAGGCATCCAGACAGATCACACAGGCCGAACAGAATGAATTTCAAAGGCTCACAGGGGAAGGCAGCAGTGAACAGGGCGATGTGCAGAAGATCAATGACATCCTCCGTCAGATCGGCGACCTGAACGTGCAGATCAAACGTAACCAGGTTGCCGGTCATCCTTCTCTGGAACTGCAGGATGAACGTAATCTTCTCCTGGATGAGCTTTCCGGTTATATTCCTATTGAAACCAGATATTACAAGGATGATGCCCATTCCGGGAATAACGCCTATGACTATGATGCAAATGGTGCTGTGATCGGCAAGAAGGATTGGCCTGATGACCTGGAAGTGAGCATGGATTACATTGATGCCCAGGGAAAGAGCCAGAAGCTGATCCTGGTAAACGGATCTGACCTTGGTGCTGACGGTCTCACAAAAAACTACGGTCAGTTAAGTGTGTTAAAAGGCGATCACCAGACAGCTGCTTCTGTTTCTGATCCTGCAGACATTTCCATCAAGTTTGAAAAAGCCCCCAGCTATAAAGGAAACGGACCGGCAGCTACCAATGATGTATACGCAGAGTTAAAAGGGATCCGTTTTGAAGGCGGCTCTCTTCAGGCAAGCCTGGATATGCTCCAGAAAACAGGTACCGGCAAGGTGATAAATGGATCTACTGCTGTGGATGATGTCCGTGGATACCAGTATTACTCAGAAAAACTGGATCAGTTAGCTTCCACTTTCGCAAAATCCATGAATGACATCAACAATGGCAAAAAGCACACGGATCAGAATCTTTTATCTAATTCCACCGATGACTCCACAACTGGTATAACAGCCGGAAATATCGGTATCAGCAAAGGCTGGACCAGTGGAACGATCCATATTTCTACAGACGGCACCAACCGCACAGATACAATCCTTGATATGATCGCAGCTATGAAGGATACCACGAAATTGAACGGGAAAACATTTGCTGATTATATGAATAACCTTTCCACCCAGCTGGCCTCTGATTCCAGTTCCAACCAGACCGTATTAAAAACAGGCACAACTGTTTTAAACAGTATCCTGGACTCCAGGGATTCTCTTTCCGGTGTCAGCCTGGATGAAGAAGCAACCAATATGATGGCCTACGTTTCAGCCTATAATGCTGCTTCCCGGCTGATGACTGCCCTTGATGAAGTGTTGAATACCCTGATCAGTAATACTGGTGCATAAATATAAGGAGGATTAATAAATTATGAGAGTTGTACGTTCATCTGTTTACCGCAGATATACTTCTTCTTTAAATGATCTTCAAAGCAATCTGAACAAAAGCATGAACAAGGTTTCTACCGGCGCTGCTTATGAAACAGCTGCTGATAATCCTCTTGCTTATTACCAGGGAAAGAAAATGGATCATTTATATCAGGATGCAAAGAGTAAAAGTTCTATTTTAGGTGATATTAAAAACCGTCTGTACCAACAGGAGCAGGGCGCAAGGGATATCCAGAAGACTTTAAGCAACAGTAAGACTTCCATGCAGTATGTGCTGGATTCCTCCCACAACAGCTCAAAAACTTCTGTCCAGACAAAAAGAGATGCTCTTCTTCAGGATGTGCAGAGCATGGTCAGTAATCTGAACAGTCAGTATCAGGATTTTTATATTTACGGCGGAAATGATATTACAACAGCTCCGTTTTCTTTAAGCGGAGATGGAAAAACCCTTACTTATACCCATAAGTATTCAGACGGTACCACAAAGACGGTCAATATGACCATGGCTTATGATAAAGATAAAAATACTTACAGTTATCATTTAAGCGATGATGACCTGAACAACCTTGTGACAGCTATGAGAGAACAAGGCCGGGTAGATATCGGTTATGGCGATATTTCCAACCGCCAGTCTCTTTTAGATACCTATACAGGAGGACTGAATATGCTTACGGGACTTACTTCAGATTCCTTAAATGCCATGTCTGATGCGGATGCAAGGGATGCGGTCAAAGCTGCCCTGGAAACAACTCCTGTGGCACTTCTCAGCCGTTCGGTTATGGCCTGTGATAATTATATCAATGATACTACGACCGTTGATCAATTTACAGATACTATGGGCAGTGTACTTAAAGATGCAGCTAATACAGAGCATACCATCAGCACCATTTACAGCGACCTTGGCAATAAATATTCCCTGGTAGAAACTACAAAAACCCGTCTTGATACTTTAAGCGACAACCTGACAGAGGAATACAAAGACATTCTCGGAGCTGATCCTTATGAAGCCATCACAGAAATGTACTCTTACCAGTATTCTTATTCTGCTGCTTTAAAAATGGGGTCAAACCTGATGCAGTCATCTCTTTTTGATTTTATAAAATGATACCGGTACATTGTTTACAAAAAACAAGCAAAAAAATAACTTTCCATTTTCAGGTCTGAAGAAGGTGAAGATATATGAAACCTGTGATTGAAGCAAATTTTAAACCTTTTGAATCTGTCCGTTTCCGTCAAAATGCCAGGCTGGTTTCAAAGGACCAGCTGGCAGCAAGACAGCATCAGGCTATTTCCCAATACCGCCTGAAAGCACGTCAGGCTCAAAATTACGGGATCAGTTCTCTGGAAAGCATGACCTGTATCCAGAATATCAGACAAGCTTTTGATCTCCAGGATACTGTCCAAAGAGTACATGGCACAGCAAACGTTTCTGGATCAGGAAACAGCTTTGGTGATCCATTTTCTGGCAGCCCTGACAATAATGGGTTGTATACCCTTCAGAGAGGTGAATTTGAATTTCGTGTGGCATCTGGCGATCTGGAATACATACCAGCCCTGGAAATGACCATCATAACCTCTTACCCTGAAGTAGAATTTATATATACCGGCACCCCCAATTATGTTCCACCAAAAAAAGAGCCGGATTCCCCTGCTCTTAATGTTACCATATAAAAACTGACCCCGGAGGCTTATACAAGCATGAAGATTGATACAAAATATTACGGCGAGATGGATTATACGAAAGACGAGCTGGTTGTATTTCCAGATGGTTTATTTGGTTTTTCCCAGTACCATGACTATCTTCCCCTCGCTATGGAGGAAGATGACAGCTCCCTGCTGATATTGCAGTCTGTAGACGAACCTTATGTAGCCTTTTTTCTCATCGATGCAACAGCACTCTTTCCTTCTTATTCACCGGTTCTTCTACCGGAAGAATTATCCTTTCTGGAAGTAAATTCCAGTGATGAATTATCCTATTATGTCATATGCACTGTAAAGAAGGATTATCTGGATGGAACCGTCAACTTGAAATGTCCTCTTGCCATTAATCCGGATACCCGCAAAGGGATCCAGGTGATCTTATCCAACGCTGACTATGATTACCGCCATACCTTACGTTCTCTTCTTGGTAAAGAGATAAAGGAACAGGACACTAAAAAGGAGGTAAATAGCCATGCTGATACTGAAACGGAAAAAAAATGACAGTATCCTGATCGGGAATGACATACGCATCACTGTACTTGACTGCGACAATGGATCTGTCAGCCTGGCTATAAATGCCCCGAAGCATATTTCTATTTTGCGGGAAGAATTGACAGAAGCAGAACGCAGCAACCTGGATGCCTTATTATCTGATACAGATTCACTGCGCTCTATTGAAAAAGGGCTGAATTCTTATATGAAGAAATAGACCATAAGCTTAATGACCCGCAAACCGGTGAATACTGATAAAATGACTCTTATCGGCTAAACCAAATATCATATAGCTCTTTCAACTGCCGGTGTACGAGAGAAAAAAACTCTCTCAGACGCCGGTAAAATAATGCTCTTTTTTCCATGCGGTTTTCCCACTCTTCTTCTTTCAATATGTCTGATCTAAGATCCAGCGCCTGTTCATCTGTTTCCGGCCCAAATTTTCCCGTCATGCCATAGAATACATTTTTTTCCAGTATATCAAATACCTGGAGTTCTTCTTCCTTTGTCTCGATGCTGGCACATTCTTCCCGTGTTCCAAACCACATATAGCTTAAATGCAGAAGCTTCTGCGCCAGTATATTTACTTTAAATTCCTTTAACCGGTCCTCAAGATCCTGAAGCTGGTTTTCTGCTGCTGTTTTTCTGTAAAATACATATAAGTCTGCCAGGTGGCGTATCTGCAGATCTCCTGTTACATATAAGTAAGAAGACTGGATCATAAGATAGACTATCTGGTCTATGGCATTCCATTCATAAATATAGTTACCATTTTCTTTCAGGAAAGCACGCTGGATCAGCTTTTCCATCCCCCTCTGGTATACCTGGGTTTTAAAAGGAAATGTATCATAGATTTCAACAGAAAAGCGGCCTGGTATACGCATCTTTTCACCCACTCCCGGATAGAGAGTATCCGTTTCGTAGCCTATATTGACCAGATAGCCTTTTGCAAAAAGATAATCTTCCGGGTCAAGAAAAAAAAGCTTCAGAGAGCTTTCTCCCGCCATTTCCTCTCTTGGATACAGCTGTCTGCGGCTGCTGGAGGAAAGGACGAGTACCGGGATTTTTTTTAATTCCAGAAGGACCAGTATCTCCCGTTCTCCTTCTGTGCAGCTTTCGTTGAATTTCAGAATATCACTGTAGCGCTCATAAAAGCGTGTTTTCCACCGTTCCGGTATTTTTTCATTATTTCCCAGGATTGCAAGATAGATCAGGTTTGAAATTTTATTATAATCTGCAACCCGGAACAGCTTTTCCCAGTCCAGATTTCCATGAAGCGGCTTTAAATCATCCTGGCGCATAACAAATGCAGCCATATTTACCAGTATGCGGTCTTCATAAAAGTTTTGATTTTCCATTTAACTTCACCTGTTTTTTGATATTCTTCTGTTAAGTCCCCCATCGATCCTGCGTATCTTATCTAAAAGCTTTTCTGTGCGGCAACGCAGATCTTCAATACGCTTCTCCAGCATTTTTTCCCGCTCTGTCTTTCCTTTAAAACAGCTTTTTACATTCATTAATGGACCTTTAGCCAGATCTCGCAAATACCGGGCCTGAAGGCTATTTCCCACAGTCTGCAAAATGATCTGTTCTTCACAGTCTGCATGGCGCTGCAGCTGTTCTCCCCTCATATCTAAAAGAAGAGAAGCGGAGACTGTGTCGCCGCGCTCCACTGCCTCCGCCAGTTCTTCCGTCAGACTACAAACTTCTCTTAATATATTATATCTCCTTTGAAGATATATCACAATTGTTTCCAAGTCTGTACTCATGTATTCTCCTTTAACCGAAAACACTTCGTTCTCTCACAATGTGCTGATCACCGGAAATCTTTCCCGCCTGGTTAAATGCATCTCTTAATTCAGAAAGTATGTGGCTGATCCTTGGGATCTCTTCTGCCCTGCGTTCCCTTCCTGCTTTAACACGGCTGATATCATAGATCAGGTACTCATAGATACGTTTCAGATCCTTGCTGATGGGATACTGCATATCCAGTATCTGTATTAAATACCGGACGATCCGTCCTGTTTTTTCAAGATATTCTTCAAAAGTCTCATATTTTTTGTCCTCAAGTGCAATCTGTGCCATTTTCAGGCGCTTCACTGCTTCATCATACAATAAAAGCAACAACTCCAGATTGCTCATAGAATAGATCGTACTTTCCTTGTACTGCTTAAACTTTTCATACATGTTTCCTTACCCCCATCAGCCACCTAACTGTGACAGGTAGCTGGACTGTGAATTCATCTGATTGATCAGCGTTTCCATCTGCGTAAACTGGCTGATATAACGATCCTGCTCAGTTGACAGCTGGGACTGCAGGTTTGTGATGGTTTCCTGCATATCCTTTAATTCTTTATAAATACTGTTGTTAGTCAGGGTCAGGCTTAGTTTTTCAGATCCTGCCTCTTCAATAAGCACACCATAGGAATTTCCATTCTTGCTTGCATATCTGGTGGCATAAGTAGAAAGAGTACTGTCTATGGTGTTTACAATACCATGCGTGCCTGTGAACAGGTCTGATACCTTTTCCGGATCACTGTCCATGGCAGTTTTAAACTTTTCTTCATCAAATACGATCTTTCCACCTGCTGTGTAATCATCTGAGAAGGAAATTCCGATCTTTTCAAGATCGTCATAAGAAACACCATTCATCATCATTGAAGAGAAAATGCCCTGGGTAGCATTGTCCAGATCTTTTAAAGCGCTGCTGTTGTACAGAATACCCTCTTTTGCCTTATCCTCCCAGTTTTTAATGGAGGTTTCATTCATTTCATTTTTCTGGTCTTCTGTCAGAGGCCCATAATTGCTGTCCGGCTTGGTGGTTACCTGGGTGCGGACCTCATCGATCATGGCATTATAAGCTTCAATGAATTTCTTTACAGTCTCTGTCACCTTTTCTGTATCTGCTGAAGCAGTAAAGCTAACACCGCCTTCTGCTGTTGCAGAGCCTGTATCAAATGTATTGGTGGCTTTAATATCCAGACCGTCAATGGAGAAGGTATTGCTGCTGCTGGTAATGGTGGTCTTTACACCATTATAGAGAATACTCATCTCACCATCTGTACCATCATGGCTTTCCTTCTTATCACCGCCGAAAATGATATTTGCTGCATCAGTAGTATCTTTTGGATCTGCACCAAGACTGATTTCACGGCCCTTACCTTTTTCATTGGAAGAAAGAACAAATTTGTTTGCACTTCCCAGATAGGTGGCAGTTACTCCTGCATCTTTATTATTATTGATCGCAGTAAGCAGTCCGTCTACTGTGGTATCTGCAGTAATATTATCTATTTTTGTACCATTGACTGTAAAGTTCTCTAATGCTTTGTTTAACTTTTCTTCTGTATCGTACTTTTCCAGTCCCAGTTTGGCCCTGTTCTCCCACAGGCTGCTTCCTGTACTGATCTTGTTTGACTGGGTAGATGTGATACCCAGGGCATTCTGGAGTTCCTTTGAGTCTGCGGATATCTGTAATGTCTGTCTGCTGTCTGTTGCAGTAAACGTCAGTCTGCCCTTTGAATCCTTTGAATCCTTACCTACAGTAACCTTTCCTGAACCGAAGGCTTTATCCATTTTTGCCTGTAAGCTGGACTGAAAAGCTGAAAAATCTTTTATCTCTTCCTTATCGCCGATCAGTTCAATATTCTTTATCTGTCCGCCATAAGAAACAGAAATTGATTTTCCCTTAAGATAGCCGGAAAGGGGCTGCTTTGTTATAGCTGCAGCCTCGAATGAAGATGTATGGCGGTTAAATTCATCAAGTGAAATGCCGTTATCTATATCATCCTTATTCATGTTGCCGGAATTAAAGCCAAGACTCTTTAAAGCAGATGATGTTTCCCTGATCACACAGCTTTTTCCTTTATCGGTAATACTGTCTGTCTGGCTGATCTGGATCTTATCACCATTCAATGTAAATTTAATGCCGCTCTTTCCATCTTTTCCGAGAAATTCCTGGGAATCAAGGGCTTCATTCAGCTGGTCTACTATATCTTTAGAACTAGCAGCTGTATAATCAATGGTGACTGTCTCTGTTTTTCCACCGTCCACCTTTTTTTCATAACTGGTGGGGAACGTAAAGGTTGCTTCCTCTGTGAATTTCTTATCTGTAATACTGTAGGTTCCAAATGTCAGCTTCGTTCCGGAAAGATTGGAGGTCTTTATTTCTTTATTGCTAAAATCAGATTCACTGATGCCGCCTAAGGTAATAGCTGAATCTGTTTTCTTTTCGCCGGAGATCAATGTGGCAGATGTTGCTAATTTGTTTACTCCCAGAACTGATACTCTGGATGCAGTGTCTGCATTTCCTGTCGCTGATATATATTTTGTATAATCAGGATCCCCCTGTACACTGACCTGGTTTTTTGCAAAGAAATCACTGTTTTTTAAACTCTTTGTTGCTGAATAGCTAAGGTAATTGTCCTGAAGATCTATGATCTTATTGCTGACAGAACGATATGCATCCCTTTTCCATTCCAGTTTGGTCATAGCCTTCTTCTTGGCTGTGATCTTGGATGTTGTTCTTGCTGTCATCTGTTCGATCAGTGCATCCCTGTCAATACCGGAAGCTAAACCACCATATCCTCTTAAAGCTGTATTTCCAAGACTGCTGCTTGTACTTGATACACTTGACATATCTGCCGCTCCTTTCAGTCATGTGATGTCGCGGTGTACATAAAATGCGCCGCTTCTATATATTTTATCCCTGTGATCCTATAGATTCTATATACATATTTCGGCGCAGCATGAAAATTTATAAGATATGGCGTGGACGTTCTTTTACATCCATACAGGCTCTTATGGACTGACTTAAAACAGCCACACGGAATTTATTGTGGTAATAGGTTAACAGCATCGGGACTGCCGTATTATCTGCTACAATATATTTAGGTGGCAGCCTGGTAAGCATCAGTGCCTTCACATCTGCCTGACAGCGGCTGCAGGTACAGGTATCATTACTTTTCAGTGCGTCAAGGATCAGTTCCGGAGTAAGGATCTCCTCCATGATATTTACGACCCGGTAACTTGGACGATCTTCCTGTTTCTGCTCTTCCTGTTGTTCTGGTTCTTTCTGTACAGGTGTCCCTGCGTTTGTTTGGGGCTGCTCTGTCTGTTCTTCTGATCGTTCTGTCTGTTCTTCTGACTGTTCTTCCTGCTCCCTGGGCTGTTCTGCCTGCTCTTCTGTCTGTTCTTTTTCCAGCTCCCGGATCAGATTCTTCTGGATCTCTTCTGCCAGCTTTCCTTCTTCTCTTGGATCAACTACAGTTACATTAGCGGAAGGTACTCTTACCGGTTCTTCAGCAGCTGAGCCTTCCTGCTGTGTTTCGCCAGAAGGCGCAACTGGCGGCTGTGAACCTGTGATCAGGCTCAGAACATGTGAGGTTTTATTTGTTTTTTTTGCCATATTATTTCTCCCTGAAACCTATGATCTTTTCTACCTCATCTAAAAACTTTACATAATCCTTTACAGCTGATGATCTTGGACTGTACTCAAAAATACTTTCTCCATGGGCCGGTGCTTCTGCAATAGCCACTCCGGACCTTATTTTTGTGTCAAATACCCGGGTTTCCAGCTGCCCGGCCAGCTGCCCGGCCATTTCCAATACATCCCTGCAAAGACATGTTCTTGGATTAAAGCGGTTTAGCAGAATACCCATGATCTTAAGGCCGGGATTGATCTGTATGCGGACAGATTCTACGGTTTCCTTTAACTGTGACAGACCAACCAGACTGAGGATATCCGATGCCATTGGTATAATGAGATAATCAGAAACTGCATATGCATTAACTGTAAGAAGATTTAATGCAGGCGGAGTATCGATCACAATATAATCATAAAAATCAATTACCGGCTTTAAAACATCTTTCAAAATAGATTCTTTTTCTTCTCCCTGCTTATATTCCAGGCCGCTGCTGCTTAAAGTAATATCGGAAGGAAGGATATCGATCCCGTCTGTGCGGCTGATAGCCTTTTGTATGGATACATCTCTTTTTAATACATCCAATATAGTAGATCCTCCTTCGGTATCCAGACCAAGGCAGAATCCAAGATTTCCCTGTGGATCCAGGTCTATGCACAGAACTTTTTTACCTGCCATCGAAAATCCTGCCGCCAGCGCTGCTGATGTTGTGGTCTTTCCCACACCGCCTTTTTGATTTGAAACCGTAATGACCATTTATGTATCTCCTTTTATCCTCTCTTCTGCATACAATATTTTCTGAAAGATCTCCCTGTATTATTTACCAAGGCGCTCCATAGATTCCTCTACCTGTTTTACCAGTTCCTGGATCTCCTGATACACAGCGGCTGACTCATTTGCCATACGTCCGATCTCATCTGCTACAACACCAAAGCCTACACCTGCTTTTCCGGCACGGCCTGCTTCAATGGCTGCATTCAGGGAAAGCATTTTTTCCATCGTAGCCGTCTGCTCCAATCCCTTTGCCTTATACTTGATCTGTCCTACTGCATCCCGTACTTTCTTTTCCTCTTTTGCAAATGCTTCTACGCTGTCTGCATTGCTCTTCCGGTAATAAAGGGCATTGGCCCACAGATTCAGCATCTCAGCTAAAAGCTGTCCACCGGCGCTTACCGCTTCCTGGCCCGGGGCTGAATCATCCGGGTAATCTCCAAGGACGATACCGCCGATCACTGTACCTGCACGGAATCCTCCTACTGTAAGATCCTGGGTAAATTCACGCAGTTCATTGTGTTTTCCATTGGTATAACGGCTGTAAAAGCTGGTAAAGGAGCTTCCCCTTGTAATGTATTTTCCTTTCATGTCCACTACTGCTGCTGTCATGCCTGTAGCTGCTAAAAACAGATCCTGGATCCGCTGAAGTTCTTTTATATCCAGGATCTGGCGGATATCCAGATTTTCTGTACTTTCATCTTTTGAAACAATATCTATATAAGAAGTTTTCCCTGATACTGCTGATCCTGTTGCTGCTTTAGAAGCTGTCTCTTTATTTTTGGCCCCATTCTGGATCCACTGGGCCAGCTTGCGGTCTGTTTCCCGGATATGCTTAACCAGCACGCTTACCATATAGTTGATCTCGCCCAGAGAATTGATCGTCGGGCCTTCCTGCTCCAGCTTTATAATGGCATCACCCAGTTTCTGTTTATACCATTCATGAAATTTATGATGTTCGGTATATTCCGGATATTTTGACTGCTTCTGGAGATCCTCCTCATCTGAAAAGTGTTTCGTTACATATTCAACAAGAAATTCTCCCAGACTTGAGATCTTTTCTCTTCCCTTTCCTTTTGAGCATGCATCCAGAAGGGTATTGACTTCGTCAAAAATCTTCCTGTGCTCACTGTCGATCAGTTCATTTCCTGTTAAAAGATCCTGTGTTAATACATATTTTTCCATCCTTAGAGTCCTCCTTACTGCTGACTGTGCTGTTCTTTGAAACGGGCAAGCAGTTCATCCATTACTGCGATCAGATGCCCGATCTCCGGCTTTGAAAGCTGCTCATCTGCCCCTAATTCTTTTCCCTTCTGCCTCATCTGATCATTGATCAGGGAAGAGAAGATGATAACCGGGATTTTCTTTAAATGTTCGTCATCTTTGATCAGCTTTGTTAGCCTGTGACCATCCATTTCCGGCATTTCGATATCTGTAATGACCAGATTGACCTTATCATACAGATCAGAATCATTATGTATTTGTGAAAGATAATCCCATGCCTCCTGGCCATTGGAAAAATTCTTTATATTGGTAAATCCGGCCCTTTCCAGGGAATCATCGATCATTTTACTTAAAAGAATGGAATCTTCCGCGATCACAATAGGACTGTTGCAGATAGGGCGGTCTCCCATCTTATCTACATCTGTCACCTGTATAGTTGTTTCCGGTGCAATCTCTGCCACGATCTTTTCAAAATCCAAGATGATCACCAGTTCTTTTCCGCACTGGGCAATACCGGTAGCAACACTGTCAGCTCCATTTGCAATGGTCTTATCTGGCTTCTGTATATCTTTCCATGAAATCCTGCTGATACCTTCGATACTGTCTACCCTGAAAGCGACCGTCATTTTATTAAAATTTGTTACGATAAACAAATCTCTTGGCCCATTTTCCCGGTCATTTCCTGTAAGATATTTTGCCAGGTTGATCACTGTGATCAGCTCATCCCTTGGTTTAAAGATACCTTCTACTGCCGGGTTTGCATGCGGCATCGGTTTTACCTTTTCACTCATGATGATTTCCTGGACCTTTGCCACATTTATTCCGTAAAACTCGCCCAGGACTGTGAATTTCATTACTTCGATCTCGTTTGTTCCTGATTCTAAAAGAATCCCTTCTTTTTCATTTTTGACCATGATCTTCTCTCCTTTTTTCTGTAAACAGGCATGTCACCTGATGGTGACACCACCATAAATGAAAGCCCTGGCTATAGATGGCGTTCCGGTCGTCCCACTGTACGCACGATCACATCACCTGTTGCAAGATCTAAAAGCATGGTACGGGCATAATTTCCTCCTGTATCCTCTGCCGAGATACAGATTCCTTCCTGGGCCATGACTTTTTTCACACTTTCCGCATTTCTCTGCCCAATGTTTCCAAAGCTGCTGTTTCCGCTGATCTCAAACATCTTGGCTCCCCCTGCTATCTTGACTACCATCCGGCTTTTTACCATACCGAATATTTTCAGCTTTCTGAGAGTTTCCCTGATGCCGCTGTCTGCAAATTTAAATGGATTGGAATCCCTTCTTTCAAACTGGGCCGGAAGCATGATGTGCAGAAGTGCTCCCAGGCGGGTGACTGGATCATAAAAGGTTATCCCGATGCAGGAGCCCAAAGCATAGGTTATGATCCTTCCTTCCCCTCTTGAAAACTTCATATCACCGATTCCCACTTTTAATTCTGTGCCTCCGATCATTATGAAACTCCCAACCTCTCTAAAATATCGTTTAGAGAACGAATATCCGGCAGCATGAGCAGCCAGTCAGAAAGTGCTTTTCCGCCGATCACAAAATCTGCATTGCAATACATCAGTTTATCTGTTTCATATCCATACTCAGCAATAGGTACCATTAAGATCCCACCCAGCATATTGATGGTAGCACTTGGAACAGACAGTTCCACATCTACATTTACCAGCTGTGAAAAAGCATTGATATAAGAACAGATGATGATGTTTCCCACTTCTACCAGCGCGGATCTGGCCATTTCGTCCATATCCAGAAAGGACTTATAACGGCTTCCAAGGAATTTTTCCAGCACTTCGTTAGCAAAATCCAGATCAAAAAGGAACAGCATCAACCCTTCAATGTCCCCTGACATTTTTACAAGAGCTGCAGCAACGAGCTCCTCCGCATCACCGATCCGGTTCATGGCATCATTGTATCCCAGGATATTCACAGATGGGATCGAGATCCGGACTTCTTTCTGAAGGAGCTTTGAAAGAGCAGTTGCTGCATGACTGGTACCGATACTGCCGATCTCCCGCATTACATCCAGTGCCTGCAGGTCCATATCTTCATATCGCTTTATTTCCATTTTTTACCTTATCCTCTCAGTGAATTGATCGTTCCTTCTATATCATCTGATGTAGTGATCATTTTTACAGCATAAGAAAAGGCTCTCTGACATTCGATCACATGAACCATTTCTTTTGCCATATCTGTGCCTGAATTCTCCAGTGCACCTTTTTGCAGGGCTGCATCTGATTTTAGGGACGCTTCCATTCCATCCTGTGTTTTGTATTCATTATCCCCTACGCTTAACAGACGGCTTGGATTTGAAAATGTGTATACACTTACCTTAGGAAGGTTAGTATCATTCTCTGTGTCATCTGTATCATCAGTATCGTAGTCATTGTCTTCTGACTCTGATTCCTCCTGCAGCTTCTCTACATCTGTTACCTCCAGTTTAAGAGGTTGCTGGTTCTGGTCCAGCACCAGCTTGCCATCTTCTGTTGTAAGATAAAATCCATCTTCACGTTCTCCCCTGTGAAAATGACCGTTTCTTGTATAGGTGATTTCACCTGATGTAGGATCCTGTATCATAAAAAATGCATTAGGCTCCATAATTGCATAATCATATTCTTTTCCGGTCTGAGTAGCACCGGCTGTACTAAAATCCGTCCATGTGCGTTCTACCCTGGCTCCTGCACCTGTCTGCAGCTCTGTCTGGGCATTTTCAGAATCATTGAGATTATAGTGGATCAGTTCAGAAAAAGCCGCGGTTTTAGGTTTAAAGCCTGTATTGTTGATATTGGCCAGATTATTGGATACAACTGACAATTTTTTTGTAAACTGTCCGGCTCCTGCTGCTCCTGTATAAAATGACATATTCATTTCCTTATCCTCCTTACAGCTTACCGACATCTGACACAGACTTACTCATGATCTGATCATACATTTTCAGTGACTGGGCTGCGCTTTGAAGCGCTCTCTGAGATGACATCATAGCCGTCATCTGCTCCACCATGTCTACATTGGATTTTTCCAGCATTTTCCACTGAACAGTTGTATCTGCAGGTGTTGTTTCTGCCTGCGCAGTAGAGAAAAGTCCATTATCCTCTGCATGAAGCTGCCTCTGATCTGGAAAATCCACTACTTTCAAAGTTCCATAATCCTCTATGGTAACTTCCTGGCTGCCGCTTTCTTCACCATCAGACTGATTTGTAATAGCAGCAGTAATATGTCCTCTGGAATCTACTGTAAAGTTCTCATTTTTGATCTGGACAGGCTGTCCTTCTTTGTTTAAGACTCTGCCTGCCTGGTTTAAAACCAGATATCCATCTTTATCTACTGAAAATGAACCATTTCTTGTATACCGGATGCCCTGTGATGTCTGGATGCAAAAAAAGCCATTTCCATTTAAGGCAAAATCATAAATTCCATCTGTCTGTTCCAGACCGCCCTGGTCATAATTGGTATAAACCTGCTTTGCTGTCTTTATTTTTGAAACAGAGGCTAGCTGGGTTGGATTTTCTTTGTTATATTGTCCTGTACGGTAAAGCATTTCCTCTTTAAAAGTACTGCTTACCATTGTCTCGTTCTTATATCCAGGAGTCTGGATATTCACCATATTATTGCTGATGGTATTTAAGTTCCTGCTCTGGGTCAGCATGCCTGACGCCAGATTATAAAATCCCTGATACATCTGACTTTATCCCCTTTCCGTTTTTCTTTTCTATAAACTGGCGCAGCTTACGCAAGGCGATCGTGTGGATCTGGGATGCCCTGGGCTGGCTGACACCTATGACCCGGCCTACCTGTTCCATTTTCAGTCCCTCCATATAATGTAGTGCCAATGTTTTCTGCTCTTTCTCATTTAACTGGGCTATGCCTTCTGCAAGCACCCGCATATCCTCTTCCCACAAGCATGCATCCTCAGGCTGTGTCTGGGTTTCATTGTTTACATTGTTTATGATCTGGACTCCCTTAATTGTATTATGGTTTTCCAGCAGAAGATCAAGAGACTGGATATTTCCCCTGTTTTTCATAGAAATGATTCTCTGGCAGCGTTTTTTTTCTATTCCAAGATGCTTTGCCAGCTCATCAACTGTTGGTGTTCTTCCTAATTCCAGCTTCATGTCCTCGCATGCAGATTCTATAATACCCAACTGCTTGTAAAATCCCCGGGGCATCCACTCCTGTTTCCTTACATAATCCAGCATTGCTCCTCTTACCCGCGTTGTGATGTATGTGGAAAACTTAATATTCTTATCCGAATCATACATATCGATCCCTTTTATGATTGCCACCACACCTTCGTTCACTGCATCTTCCATCTGCATGGTGGTAGAATAAAGATCATATAGTTTCGTTGCCATGGTTCTTGCTATGTACAGATACCTCATGGTAATCTCTTTCTTTATTTCCGGATCTTTCGTTTTTTTATAAAGCGCAAATAACTCCTTCTCTGTCTTTTCCTGCTTATCTTCCATAACTTTACTCACTCCTGTTATCTGCTGTTTATATCATTTGCTCGTGCACTTATGATCCCTTTTTCATTGTACTTATATTTCCAATTGACTGGATCTGCACATTATTTGCGATCTCATTAAATGAAAGCACCCTGATATTAGGATAAAAGGGTTCTACCAGATGGTAAAAATGGATCCTCATAACCTGTGAAGTCAGGATCACCGGGTTCTGTGATAAACCACTGAACTTTTTTATCTGCTCTGCCAGTTGCCGGATCACATGCTGGAGCATTTCCGGGTTTAATGCCAGATATAAGCCATTTTCCCCTTTTGACAAGGATGCGACCATTTCCCGTTCCAGCTGGGCATCCAGTGTGATCACTTTCATGCATCCATCTGTACAGTACATGCGGGTAATGGTACGTTTAAGAGCTGTCCTGATCTTTTCTACTGTCTGGTCCAGCTCTCTTGGAGGAAGACCTGTTTCTGAGGCTGTCTGCATCAGATTCTCTACAATGGTCTCCAGGTCACGGATCGGGATCCCTTCTTTTAGAAGATTTGTAAGGACTCTCTGGAAATAACTGTAGCTGATCATCTGTGGTATTGCCTCTTCCACCAGCTCAGGAGCTGTTTTTTTCAGATTTTCCGTAAGCCTTACCACTTCCTGTCTTGTAAGCAGTTCGTATGAATGCTGCCGGATCACTTCTGAAAGATGCATGAGCAATACAGACAGAGGATCAATGACCGTATAACCATATAATTCAGCCCGATCTCTGTTTTCAGGCTTGATCCACCTGCTGGGTATACCGTATGCCGGTTCAATGGCCTCAATACCTTCAATTTCTTCTTCCACCTCCTCTGGTTCCAGAGCAAGGAAATAATCAATCAGGATCTCTCCTCCTGCAATTTCTTCTCCTTTTATGCGGATACTATACTGACTTGGTCCCAGGGAAGAACTGTCCCGGAGCCGGATGGATGGGATCACAAATCCCATATCCTGGGCATATTGGCGGCGGAATATAACGATCCTGCTGATCAGCCTTCCGCCTACTGACTCATCTGCCAGAGGGATCAGACTATAACCAAACTCGATCTCCACTGGCTCCAGTGTAAGAAGGCTGTATACATTATTTACATCTTTAAAATATTCTTCCTCACTTACCTCCTCTTTTGCAGCAGCTGCCTGGGCCTGTGGGGAATCCTGAAGCTGGGTAGAAGGATCCATTGCCATTTGTGACAATGCCTGTGGCTCTTTTTTTATCTTTCCGGAAAGATAAAATCCGCTTCCCATAAGACATGCAGCCACAACCAGAGTCCTTACTGCCGGCATTCCAGGTATCACAGCCATAACCGCCACTGCTGCACCACTAACGATCATAGCATGAGGCTGGGCCAGAAACTGCTTTGATACATCTTCATTTAAGCTGCCTTCTGAAACAGCTCTTGTAACGATCATTCCTGTTGCAGTAGAAATAAGAAGAGCCGGTATCTGGGATACCAGACCATCACCTACTGTCGCAATGGAATAGGTACTCAGCACATCTGAGATGCTGCTGCCGGACTGTACAATACCGATGATACTGCCGCCGATCAGATTAATGGCAGTTGTGATAAGTGACATAACTGCATCGCCCTTTACGATCTTAGTCGCACCATCCATTGCACCATAAAAATCTGCTTCTCTCTGAACCTTGGCACGCCGTTCCTTTGCCTGTGTTTCATTGATCAGGCCAGAACTAAGGTCTGCATCAATAGCCATCTGTTTTCCCGGCATGGCATCCAGATTAAATCTGGCTGCTACCTCGGCAACTCGTTCTGCACCTTTGGTGATAACGATAAACTGCATCAGCACGATGATCAGGAAGATGATCAGACCTACTACTACATTCCCTCTTAAAACGAAATCACCAAAGGCTGCAATGACACGGCCTGATGAACCTCCCTTAGAAAGGATATTTCTCGTGGTTGAAACATTGATGCCCAGACGGAACAGCGTGGTAATAAGTAAAAGAGAGGGGAATATGGAGAATTCCAGTGGCTCCCGAATGGTCATGGTTATTACCAGGATCATCATGGAGAGTGACATATTCAATATGATCGCCACATCCACCAGTCCCGCCGGAAGAGGAATGATCAAAAGCAATATGATCGTGATCACAAACATAACCACTGAGTAACTCAATAACCGTTTCATTCGTCCATTAATCTCCAACTATTATTTTCTATCTTTATTTTTCCCGTTTTCCTGTTTATACAGATATACAAGGATTTCTGCTACTGCTGTATAAAATTCTGATGGGATCGGCCTGTCCAGTTCACAGGAATTGTACATAGCCCGTGCAAGTGGTTTATTTTCAATGGTATAAACATTGTTTTCCTCCCCCACCTTTACGATTCTTAACGCCAGTTCATCTAATCCCTTGGCAAGTACTACCGGAGCATTGTCATGATCCGGATCATATTTTAAAGCAATGGCCACATGGGTAGGATTTCGTATGATCACATCTGCCTGGGGAACCTTCTGCATCATCCTGCTGGATGCCATCTGACGCTGCAGGCTTTTGATCCTGTTTTTAATCTCAGGATTACCTTCTGTCTGTTTATACTCATCTTTTACTTCCTGCTTTGTCATACGAAGCTCTTTTTCATATTCCCAGCGCTGATACAGATAATCGCCAAAAGCAATGACCGTAAAGGCAATACATACACGTACCAGCAGATCAAATAGCATTTTCATCATATAGGCTGCAGATGCTGCAGGATTCATATCGATCATTGATGCCATGGGCTGCAGATCCTGCTTCAGTATGTTGTAAAGCAATACCAGAAGCAGTGTTATCTTGATGGAATTTTTTACCAGTTCCACTATGTTTTTCATGGAAAACAGCCGTTTTATACCTGAAAGAGGATTAAGCCGGTTCCATTTCGGCCGGATGGATTTAAAGGATACATTAAAACGGGTCTGTACTCCATGCGCCACAATTCCAAGTAAAAGGGCTAAAACCAACAGAGGAAGCGCACATTTTAAAAACACAGACAGTGTAACAAAAACAAGGCTGGCTGAAAGCATATCTTCTGAGGATCTGGTCGCACCATCTATGACCCAGGTCATATAAGTTTTCAGCTGTCCGTATATAAAGGGAATCCATATGCGGATCCCGGAAAATACGCCTGCCAGGATCAATACCGTAGCTATATCCCTGCTTTGAAAGATATTTCCTTCTTTTCTGGCATCCCGCCGTTTTTTGGCGGTAGGCTGTTCTGTTTTCTCCTGACCACTCTGTCCCATCTTCTGTTACACTCCCTTCAGACTGGTTTCATATTGCTTAAAAGCTTCCACATCATCTGATACATATATGTAAAGATGGTATTTATATAATCTGCCATTGGCGAAAACAACAGAAGCATCATCAAAAGCCCCATTATGATCTTTACCTGGAAATTTACTGTAAAAACATTGATCTGGGGAATGATACGCATCAGGATCCCCATTGCCAGTTCTGTCACAAGCTCAATTGCTATCATTGGAAATGCAAACTGCATACCAGTAAGGATCCCCTGACAAAATCCATCTGTGATCACATAGACCAGCATGGGATTAAATGTCACTTTTCCAAAAGGGATCAACTGTACTGACTGGTAAAACAATGCTAACAGCCGTAAATGACTGTTGCTGGCAAAAAAGAGCAGTACCATAAATCCATAATAAATACCGGAACTGACCGTTGACTGGGTTCCATACTGGGGATCATAAACCTGGGCCATGCTAAGTCCCATTGAATAATCCATAATGGAAGAAGCAAACCGGATCGTAAGGAACGCCAGTTCCATTGCAAAGGCTAACACTGCCCCAAGAAAAAGCTCTCCTGCAAGCATCAGGATGTATTCTGCCATTGACTCCGGATATGCTATCTTGGTCTGGTCTGCACACAGATACAGGAGCAGAGCCAGGGCAAAAACAAAATATGCCCTTATTTTTACAGGAAAATTACTTTTTCCAAAAAGTGGATTGAATCCGATGGCTCCGCTCATACGCATCACTGCCATTGAAAATGTGATAAACATAGATCTTTTTTACCCCTTTGCGATCAATTCCACTATGTATTGAAAAAATTCCTGAAGCATAACCAGCATAGAACTTCCTAAAAAACCTAAAAGCACCATAATAGCCAGCAATTTGGGTACAAATGTCATTGTCTGTTCATTAATCTGTGTGGCTGCCTGAAATACAGCAATAACCACACCTACGATCATACTGAGCAGAAGAAACGGAAGCGACAGCTTCATTGCCAGCTGAAATGCTTCATACATGATATCCAGGATCTGTACTTCTGTCATATTTTTACCTCTTTCCTACCGGAAGCTTTGTACCAGACTGGAAAATAAAAGTTCCCAGCCATTTACTGTAATAAATAAAAGTAACTTAAAGGGAAGAGAGACCATAGTTGGCGGAAGCATTACCATACCCATGGACATAAGGGTGGTAGACACCACTATATCTATAAGCAGGAATGGAAGATAGATCAGAAATCCTGCCAGAAACCCTTTTTTTAATTCGCTGGTCATAAAAGCTGGTACAACAACTGTAAGCGGATATTCTTTCACATCTTTCTTAACTTCCTGTTTTGACATCTGTACAAAATGATCCAGCGTATCCTTCTCTGTATTGCGAAGCATGAATTGCTTCAGTGGATCTGCCATACGGCTTACTGCCTCTTGCTGCGTGATCTCCCCATTTTTATAGGGCTCGTAGGCAACCGTATTGATCTGGCCTATAACCGGACTCATAATATACAGCGACAAAAAAAGTGCCATGCCTGTCAATACCATATTAGGCGGCGTCTGCTGGACTCCCATTGCATTTCTCGTAAAAGAAAGTATGATTATGATACGCATAAAGGAACTCATCATAACCACAATGGAAGGAAGCAATGCTGCAAAGGTAAGCAGCATGATAATATCCAGCGCAGGAACATTTCCTCCATTTAGGCCTGTAATCAGCTCATTCATTCGTTTTCTCCTCTTTAAACCGTTCCAGAACCTGGATCCCCGTCTGACTGGTTCCAAGTAGATATTGGTTTTCATCCAGTTTAAGAAGGATAATGTACTGATCGTTTCCTACTTTTAGTTGTTCCAGTATCCGCATCTTTCCTCCTTTATTTCCATAAGGGGCATTTTTCCCCAGGTACCGGCTTGCCTGCCATGCCAGAAACAAAATGACCACAAAAGCAAGCAGCATACCTGTTGTAGAAACAATATCTGTTATCATATTAAAGGCTCTCCGGATTGATATCCCTGGTTACAATATCGGTAATACGGATACCAAAATTATCCTCTACTACTACAATATCTCCCCTGGCAACACACTGTCCATTTACATACAGGTCTGCCTGTTCTCCTGCCATTTTATCCAGGACTACAAGAGATCCCTGGGTAAATTCCAGAATATCCTTTACCAATTTCTTAGTGCGTCCTATTTCCACTGATATCTCCAACGGCACCTTCATGAGCATTTCCTGGTTGGCATTTTCTTCTCCATTTTCACTTCCAGAAGATTCAAGACCAGGTGCATTGGCCGGCCGGATCAGGGCAGGTTCCCTGGATTCCTTTTTCCCTTCCTGTTCCCGTTTTTCCATATCCTGCATCAGCTGCATCATCTGCACCTGTGACTGCTGCATCTGATACAAAAGCTGTAAAATAGCCGGGTTCATATCTGCGGAAATACCAGCTGGAATCTGGGAATATACAGGCTGCGATGTAGGTGCTGGCTGCGGTGCCGGTGCTGGTTGCGGGGTCGGTGCTGGTTCTGGCTCAGGCCGCGGTTTTTCTTTCTCTGCTGCCTCTTCTATCACCTTCTCTGCAGCTTCTTCTGCTGCCTTTGATCCTGACTCCTTATTTTCTGCCGGGATCTCTGCGGCTTCTTCCAGGGATATCTCAAATGGTTCCAGTAACCTTTTTGCAAGCTTTTCCGGCATGATATTTAAAAACTCACTTTTCAGTTTTCCTTCGATCTCAAGGATAAAGGAAATGACTACCATAGGAGTTGCTTCCGGGAAATACTTGTTTTTAAAGCTTTCTGCGTCTGTGATCTCAAAAGAAACCGGTGTGGATATATTAACTGTAAATTTCAGAAATTCCGAAAGTGCTGTTGCAGAAGCACCCATCATCTGGTTCATTACCTCACAGATAGCACTTCTGTTGATCTCATCCAGTTCAAATTCATCATCTGAAAGTTCTTCTCCCAGAAGGGTTCCTACTATGATGCGCACGTCATTTCTGCTGAACATCATAATATTGCTTCCTTCCAGTCCCTCTACATAAGCGATCTCTACTCCTACTGCCGGTTCCAGCTTTTTAAACTCAAACTGATCCCTTGTAAGGATCTTTACCTTTGGAGTCGTAATGTGAACGGTAGATCCTAAAAGGGTAGACATTGCTGTCGCTGATGCTCCAAGGCTGATATTCATCATCTCCCCAAGAGCATCTATTTCCATCTCATTAAAGCTGAGTGCACCCATTCTTATTTTCCTCCTGTTTTCTACTTACCGATTTCCAGTGCTTTCTGAGCCATCAGCTTAATTGCGTTCAATGCTGTTATATTTGCTTCATAAGACCGGGTCGCTGACATACTGTCTACCGTTTCTTTCAGCACATCCACATTTGGCATAGTCACATAGCCGTCTGCATCCGCATCCGGATGATCCGGATCATAAACTTTCTTAGCTTCTCTGTCATCTTCCACAATGCCAGAAACTCTTACTCCTGCATGACGGCTGGTTATTCCTTTTCCTCGTGCTGCATTTTCCATTGCCTGGGCAAAAGACGTATCTGAATAGCTTTCAAGAAGTACATTTTTCCTTCGGTATGGACCGCCTGACTCCGTCCGCGTTGTATCCATATTTGCTATATTTTCTGCTGCAATATCCATCCTGACACGCTGTGCGCTCATTCCAGAGGCGCTTATATCAAATGAACCTAAAAACGCCATAACAGTTCCCTCCTTACGGATCACTTTCCTAAAATATCATTTACAGTTTTTACGATCCTCTGTGCATCAAAAGGCTTCACCACAAAATCACGGGCACCTGATTTGATCGCATCAACAACCATGCTTTCCTGTCCCATTGCTGTACACATAACAACTTTGGCATTTGGATCACCTTCACGAATTTTTTTCAAAGCCTGAAGCCCATCCATATTTGGCATGGTGATATCCATGATCACCATGTCCGGTTTTTCCTCACTGTATTTTTTTACTGCTTCTGCTCCATCCTGTGCCTCGATAAAATCGTTATATCCACTTGAACTGAGAGCTTTCTTGATCATCATCCTCATAAAAGCAGCATCGTCTACCAGCATTATCTTAGCCATTTCTTATTCCTCTTCTTCTTTCATTCTTATTTATACTCCCGTATTCCGGAGCGTATTTATCCTTGTTCTTTTACAGATCCGTCACTGTTATCAGGATCTTCTTCCTTCTGCGGCATTATATCCGTTTTCTTTTCTTCTATTTGTGACGCAATGCATTTTTCAATCTTCACAGCCACATTTTTCTTATAACATCCCATTTGTCCTGTAAACCAAGGCTGACGTCCTACAAAAAGTCTGACCGGACTGTCTTTTGGCTTTCCAAGATCGATCACATCTCCTACCTGGATCTGATAAAGTCCTTTCAGATCCATCTGTACCATGCCAAGCTGTCCTGTAATAGGCAGTTTGGAGTAGCGGATATTATCCATGATCTTCTCTTTATTATCCTGATAAGAAAATCCTCTTGCCAGGTGCTTACGGTTGTCAATACTGTGAAAGATCACCGTAAGAAGATTGCCCGGAAGGCAGATCTTTAACTTTTCCTGTGCCTGTCCAGATATGTCCACATTTAAAATGATAATGGCTACTGTTTCATCCAGACCTACATCCTGGACCATGGTTGGATTTTCTTCTACATGTTCTACGGAAAAATCAATGCTCACATAATTTGAAAATCCATCCTTTAAGGCACCTGTCATATATTCAACGATCCTCTTGTACAAAGCACGTTCCACGTCAGAATACCGGTAATCATCCTCTACTGCTACAACATCTTCTCCTCCCAGCATATGGTTGATCAGTGTGATCACCATACCCGGAGTTACAAACAGCATCAGGGGAACACTCATTTTTTCTTCTCCTGCTATTGATGCGTCTATCATTGTCATACAGTCGTTTTCGTGAAGGGCATTTACGTATTCGTAATACCTTCTTTCCTGTACATCCAGCACCGTTATGTCCGTCATCACGCGGAAAATACCGTTGATCTGGGAAGTAAGAATACGTGCATAATTCTCAAATACACTCCTGAGGATCTTCATTTTTTCTTTTGTGAATTTCCTCGGGCTGAAAAAGTCGTATTTAATATAGTTCTTTTCTTCTGGCGACAGAGGCTGTACAGATTCGGTTTTCGTTTCCTGTGCTGGTGCATCTGCACTCATGGATTTTAAAAGTGCATCTATTTGGCTTTGTGATAAAACATCTGCCATTCTTCCTGACCTCTCTTATTCACTGGTATTTTGCATTTCCTCCACAGGCCCTGTATCTGCTGCTGTTCCTGCATCTGCTGCACCTGCATCTACAGTTCCTGCATCTGCTGCACCGGTATCTGCCGGTGCCTCTGTATCTGCCGGTACGGTCTCACTATCCTTGGAAGAGCTTTGTGACTCTCCTACTGTTACCACTGTAGTATTCGTATATTCACCGCTCTTAAACTCTTTATAATACTCATCCAGGTCTTTTTCTTTTGCCCCATTATCTAAAAGCAAAAATTCGATCCTGCGGTTTTTTATCCTTCCTTCTTCTGTGGAATTATCTGCTATAGGGCGATATTCACCATAACTTATATCCACCAGCTTCTCTGGCTTTATTACATTCTGCTTCTGAAGATAAATACATACTTCTGCAGATCTCATCGCCGAAAGGATACGGTCTTTTCGTATAGTCTGGGGATTGATCTGTGAATTATCTGTTACTTTCGCAGTGTGGGACATGATATTAACCTGTTCAATCCCACCTGCTGCAGGAGCTATGGCTTTTGCAAATGTATGGAGGACTAACTGTCCTTCCCATGTAAGCACAGAGCTGTTCGCACCGAAAAATACACTATTTGCAAAAGAAACATAAGTATAATCATCTCCCCTGATGACCGTAGCATCCTTTACACCCGCCTGATTCAGGCTTTCAGCGATCGTAAGATACAGCTTATTTACATCTGCTGTCTGCAGATCCTGCTGGGCACCCTCCTGACCGATCTCCTGACCTGTGCTATCCGCCTCTGGTGTATCTGACATCTGGGAATTGATGGTAATATTCTCTGATCCCTGATTCTGTATGCTTGGAATGCTTTTCACAAAAACACTCCATTTTTGTGCATCCAGGTTAGACATGGAATACAACATGATAAAAAATGTAAGCAGTAATGTTACCATGTCTCCATAAGTATCCATCCAGCTGCCGCCGCTGTCTGCGGGACGATTTTTCTTACTCATTTATCTTCCTGTTCCTTCCCCTGGGAACCTCCATCTCCTGCTTTTGCAAGAATCTTCTGCTGCTGTGACTGTTTAATCGATGCAAGAAGATGTTCTCTCAGGTATTTTGGATTTTCTCCTGCCTGTATGGCAATGATCCCTTCAATGATAGTAGAACAATACAGTTCTTCCTCATCCTGACGGATCCTCAGTTTCTTTGCAATCGGATTAAAAATAACATTTGCAAGAATACATCCGTAAAAGGTTGTGATCAATGCTACTGACATGTCGCTTCCGATACTAGATGAACCGCCTGCATCCATATTCATTCCTTTTAACATGTTGATCAGACCGATCAGAGTACCTATCATGCCAAAGGATGGTGCATAAGATGCTGCTTTTTCATAAAGACCTGCTGCCTGGTCGTGGCGGACCATCATATTATCCAGTTCTCTTTCCAGAACCAGCCTTACCTTGTCCGGATCGTTTGCATCTACGATCATCAGGACACTCTGCCTAAAGAAAGGATCCTTGATCTCCGCCGCCTTATCCTCCAGCGCCAGAAGACCGCTCTGCCTTGCTATCGTTCCCAGATCTACAAGCTGTTCTACCAGCTTCGGAATATCATAGCGTTTTCCTCTCACAAGTACTGCAAAGTGCTTTGGAATATCTTTTAAGATCCCTAATGGATAGCTGGACAATGTTGCTGCCAGCGCCCCACCGATCACAATGACCATACTTGGGATATCAATAAAATTGCCAATCTTATCAAAACCGATTCCGTTTACAATTAAAGCAAAACCCAGGATTATACCTAGTAATGTTGTAGGATCCACCTGCTTTTCCTCCTAAATCTGCTTCTCTTTTTTTATGCTGACACACCTTTGAAAGAACCCGGTCACCTGATCTTTGATACTTTCTACACTGTCTTTTACCAGATAGTAATCTCCATTCATCATACGGATCTTTGTTTCCGGGATCTGTTCGATCAATTCAACCTGAAGCCAGTTCAGATATAAAATTTCTCCGTTAAGTCGTTCTACACAGATCATATTACTTACCGCTTCATGTTGATCAGGTCAGACAGGATCTCATCACTGACTGTGATGATCTTTGAATTGGCCTGAAAGCCTCTCTGTGTTGTGATCATATCAGAAAATTCCTTTGCAAGATCCACATTGGAAGCCTCCAGATATCCGGTCATTAAAGAAGAGGTGCTTCCTCCTGGGATCGTAGCGGAAGCATTACCACTGTTATCGCTTTCTGCTGCCCCATAGTAAAAAGAACCCTTTTTGCTTAAGCCCTCCGGATTCTGGAAGGTGGCAATAGCAACCTTACCGATGCTGACGGTTTTTCCATCCTTATCCTTGTCCGTTGACTTTACTGTACCTGAAATCTCTCCCAGACTGTTGATCTTTACATTTGTCAGCTGCAGCGGATCACCATCAAAGCTTGCGCCTGTTACATCAGTAGGAACCTTGATAGCTACAAGGTCTCCATCAAATTTCGTTGGATTATCTACCGCATCCGGACGGAAACCATAAACAAAATTTCCGTTGGCATCTGTAAGATATCCATTTCCGTCAATATTGAACTGGCCAACTCTGGTATAATCAAAGTCCGTTTTCTTCATATCCGCTACCGCAACCGTTCCTGTACTCTTTGGAAATGTAATAAAGAAACCCTCTCCGTCTACACTTGCATTAAGGCCACCTACATAGGTTGGTGTAGATGCACTCATATCCGTACTGATGGAACCCATCATGGAACCATATCCATACTGGGCTGCATTTACACCACCGGCATTCTCGCTTCCCTTTGTGGAAGTGGTGGAAGTCTGGTACATCGCCTCTTTAAAGCTGTAACTCTGGGACTTAAAACCAAATGTATTTACGTTTGCAATATTGTTGCCGATGACGTCCAGTTTGTTCTGATGCGCTCTAAGACCTGATACTGCTGAATCCATTGCTCTTAACATATTCTTTTGCTCCTTTTTACATTTCTTCTGTTTCTGTGTCTTCAGATCCTGTGTCTTTCAGATCTGCATTTGCTAACTGTGCTGTGATCTTATCTGTTTTTTCAGATCCCCTGTCAGGATCTTTTTCACCTGCTTTCTCTGACTTGTCTGTTGTATCCTGCATATCCTGAAGCTTTCCTACTCCCAGGACACTGGACATCTTATAGCTGGTATCATCACCTTCCAGACGTACCACCGGATCTCCTTTGGTAAAATCAACAGAAACTACCTTCCCATATTTCACGCCATTTGCTGCCCCGGTATCAGGATCCGTAACCGCCACTGTTATCTCCTGACCGATCAGGCTGCCTGCATATGTCTGAGTTGTAACAGCAGCTGATGTATTTAATGACTCTGTCATGGCAGTAAGTGACTGGACCATTGCCATATTTGTCATCTGGGACATCATTTCGCTGTTATCCATAGGGCTTGTCATATCCTGATTGGAAAGCTGTGCTGCTAACAGCTTGATAAAGCTGTTTACATCCATCGTGTTCTTGCTGTTGGATCCGGCACTGTAAACACCTGTCTGATACGGGTTTGCAGTGCTGCTGACTGTTATCTCATCTGCCATATCACTTTAATCCTCCTTCTAGGCCAGTCCCAGCCTTAGCTGTTGGGCAAAGCTGTCATCCTGCTTCTGGCGCTGCTCTTTTTGATCCTGCCTGCCGTTTCTGCCATGACCGGTATCCTGATCCATGTTTTGCCTGTTTTCAGTCTGTTCCGGTGTGTAAATAACAGTAGGAGTTCCTGTTTTTTCTTCCAGGATCTGCGCCAGATGCCCTGCTTCTTTGCTTAATATCTCCAGTGTTTTTGCACTGGTTGAAAAAATAGTGACTTCTGTTTTTCCTTTTTCATACTCCAGCCGGATAGTAAGCTTTCCAAGCCTTTCCGGCTCAAGGGAAAGCTCCAGCTTTCCTTTTTTTTCACTGATCTTTGTATCCAGGTAGTTTCCCAGATCCTCTGTCAATGTATCCTGGGCTGTTGCCAGCCGGTCTGCCGGTCCTGCATCAACAGCGGTTGGTTTTGCTGCTGTTCCAGCTGAACTTTCAACAGTTCCTGTATAACTGGACGATGCCAGGGCTGTCATTTCCTTTCCGGAAATATGTTCCTTCTGGTCTGGTATTTCTTCTTCCCGGTTCATTTTGGCAGTTCGCTTTGACTGCCCGGCTTCTCCGGTCCGTCCTGCAGCTTCTGTCTGTGCCAGTCTGTTCTGGAGCTTTAAGTCATCTGCATGGACAGCTGTTTCTGTGTGGGGGGCTTCGTTCTTCTGTATGGTACTGACAGCTGCCGACTGATCCTCCATTCCTGCTTCCGCTGTTATCTGTACAGCCAGATCTTGTATTTCATTGTTGTAAACAGCAGGCATTTTATTATTTTCTGTTGTTATCTGTACAAAGCTCCTGTAGCAAGTTTCAGAAGCATAGGCAGCTGCCAATTCCTGATCCTGCTCTATTTCTCCATCCTGGCTGTTCTTTCCGTCCTGTATATCCGTTACTTTTATTTCTGCTTTTATTTCAGCTGTTTTTTTATTCTTTCCGGACTGACTGCCACTAACCTGTTTTCCATTTTCCCCACTTTTGGTTTCTTCTGGCTGTGTTTCTTTCTTTTTAGTTTCCCCTGTTTCTGCTCTTTTTGTTTCGTCATCCTGGGCTGCTTTTTTCTT
>ERZ773260.514-NODE-514-length-56916-cov-7.988270_pt1 | contig 56916 bp, 45 predicted proteins | sample MGYA00511387_ERZ773260 | MGnify/ENA primary metagenome ERZ773260 (study PRJEB29015, sample SAMEA2737745) | human gut metagenome | biome: human gut; feature: human-associated habitat; material: faeces | place: China | collected 2012 ...
CGGGTTTTCTGGTCCGAGTGACTGGTTTCGAACCAGCGGCCTCGTGGTCCCAAACCACGCGCTCTACCATCTGAGCTACACCCGGTTATGAAATTGAAAGTCTAAGCTGTCTGTAGTCAGCCATGTGGTCAAAGGCGGATTTTCGGGCGATTCCGGAAATTGCAGAAAACCCGCAAACGCCTGTGTGTCAAGGGGTTCGGGCATTTTGACTCCGGCAGGTCGGATGGATGCCGATACGCTCCCAAACCACGCGCTCTACCATCTGAGCTACACCCGGTTATGAAATTGGGAAGCGGGGCTGGCCCGGAAATTTGCGGGATTATTATAACGGATATGGCGGGAAAAAGCAAGGGAAAGATTCGTGGGGAGAATTTTCAACCCCCTGGGGGGCTTCCGTGGGGCGGCGTGTTCGGGTATAATGGGCACAAAGATTTCAGGAAAGGAGTTTTCCCGATGAAGAAGACAATTTCTGCAAAGAATCTGGCGTTCTGCGCGCTGTGCATCGCGCTGTGCGTGGTGCTGCCGATGGCGTTTCATGCGATCGCGAACGCCGGCCCGATCTTCCTGCCGATGCACATTCCCGTGCTGCTGTGCGGGCTGGCCTGCGGGTGGCCGTATGGTCTTGTCTGCGGACTGCTGGGTCCGGTGCTGTCCGGCGTACTGACGGGTATGCCCTCCCCTGCCGTGCTGCCCGGCATGATGGTCGAATGCGGCGTGTATGGTCTGGTCAGCGGTCTGATGATGCAGCTTGTGCACACGAAAAAGCTGTATGCCGACCTGTATATCAGCCAAATCACGGCAATGCTGCTGGGCCGGATTCTGTCCGGCGTGTGCAAGGCGCTGATCTTCGCACCCGCGACGTTTACGGTCGCGGCATGGGCGACAACGTCGTTTGTGACCGGCCTGCCCGGCATTGTGATCCAGCTCGTGCTGCTGCCGACGCTCGTTGTCGCGCTGACGAAGGCGCGGCTGCTGCGGGTGCGGTACGCGTAAGAGGGCGCAGCGATGGAACAGCAGGCTGTCATCGATTTTTTTGACCAAGCCGCCGCTGGCTGGGACGCACAGTTGGTGCGCAATGAGGCAGTGATCGGGCAGATCCTGGACAACGCCGGAATCCGCCCCGGCGTGTCGGTGCTGGACGTTGCCTGCGGAACAGGCGTTTTGATCCCGGATTATTTGAAGCGCGGCGCGGCACAGATCACGGCCATTGACATTGCACCGGAAATGGTGCGCATCGCGCGCGAAAAATTCCCGCAGGAGAACGTAACTGTGCTCTGCGGTGACGCGGCGCAGACGCACTTCCCTACCCCGTTTGACTGCATCGTGATCTACAACGCGTTTCCGCATTTTCCGGAGCCGGAGCGGCTGATCTCCCATCTGGCCGGGCTGCTCACGCCCGGCGGAACGCTGACGGTGGCGCACGGGTTTTCGCGCAAGGCGCTCGACGCGCACCATGCGAAGACGGCGCGCAGCGTCTCCAACGGTCTGCTGCCGGTCGAGGCGCTGGCCGGACTGTTTGCAAAGCATCTGACCGTCACAGTGCAGATCTCCAACGATGAAATGTATCAGGTCGTGGGCCAGTGCTGTTGATTCCCGAATCGATGAAACGCCGGAGGGCTCTCCTTTGGGAGGCCTCCGGCGTTTTTTTGCTCTGATTCAGCTTTTCAACTTCCACACGGGGCTGCTCAGGGCGGCTTGATGTACGCCGCCTGCGCCTGTTCCGGCATTCCATATAAAATCTGATTGACTTTTTCCGTCTGCCGTAGGAAAATGGGGGCGGAAATCAAAAAAGGAGGTGCCTGATATGAGCAGACAGGAGGCGCTGCAGCAATTCCGGCAGGCGCTGAAGGCCGGGCAGAAATGCTACCGCGAGTGCGTGCACCGCGGACGCTATCCGTATCCGCAGGTACTCGAGGAACGGCTGCGCGGCTGCGCGGTCGCGGGCCGCGTCGATCTCGGCGTACTGGACATTCCCATCGCGCAGATCATCGGCACAAATACGGCGGGGCGGCAGGCGGCGTTTGCCGCGAATTTCATGCCGCTTCTGGATCTTGGGACGGAGTTTGCAAGCAAGTGGGTCGCGCTCTGCGAGGCGCATCTGGGCGACACGGGCATCACGGATCCCATCCGGTGCTTTGAATATATGGGCTGCTTCTACGTACAGGAGGGCAACAAGCGCGTCAGCGTTCTCAAAAGCTTTGAGGCGCCGACCATCCGCGCGTATGTCACGCGCGTTCTGCCGGTCTATTCCGATGATCCGGCTGTGCGGGTCTATTATGAATTTCTGCACTTTTACGGGCTGTGCGGCCTGTATCAGGTGCATTTCAACCGCGTCGGCGACTATCCCAAGCTGCAGGCCGCGCTGGGCTTTGACGCCGACCACATCTGGTCGGACCGGGAAAAGCGTGCGTTTCTGACCGCGTTCTATACCTTCCGCACAGCCTATTACAAGCTCAGCCAGGAGCCGCCCGTCACGACGGCGGAAGCGCTTCTGGTGTGGCTGCACACGTATACGCTGGGCGATCTGCGCGTGCTGGGGCCTGCGGAGCTGGAAAAATCCATCCGCGCGGTCTGGACAGAGCTGACCGCCTACGCGCGGGGCGGAAAGATCGAGATGCAGACCGACGCGGAGCCGGAAGCATCCGGCTCCGGGCTTCTCGGGCTGCTGGCCGGGCGGATGATCCCCGGCGGGACGCTCCGCGCGGCGTTCGTACATGAATGCGCGCCGGAGAAAAGCCCGTGGATCCGGGAGCATGACAAGGGGCGGCAGCAGCTCGAGCAGGCGCTCGGCGACGCCGTCTCGGTCAGGACCTATCTTGCGGCGGACTACCCCTGCACCGAGGACGCACTGGAGCAGGCCGTCTCTGACGGCGCGCAAGTCATTTTCACGACGACCGTGCCGCTGATCTTCGCCTGCCGCAAGCTTGCGCCCAAATATCCGGGCGTCCGCTTTCTCAACTGCTCGGTCGATATGCCATATCCCGGCGTGCGGACGTATTACGGCCGTATTTACGAGGCGAAATTTCTGCTCGGCGCGATCGCAGGCGCACTGGCGGAGGATAACCGCATCGGCTATGTCGCCGACGGGCCGATCTTCGGCACGCCTGCGGCCATCAATGCCTTTGCACTCGGCGCGCAGCTGACGAACCCACGCGCCGAGATCGAGCTGCGCTGGTCGTGCTGCGAAGCCTCACCTGCGGCGCATCTTGCGGAAGAGGGGCTGCGCGTGATCTGCGCGCGCGATCTGCCCGGCTCGGGCGACAGCCCGGACTGGCGCGGACTGTGTCTGGCCCAGAACGCAGGGCCGGTCTGCGCGGCGCTTCCGGTGTGGAACTGGGGCGAGGTCTATATCCGGCTGGCGCGCAGCATCCTGCGCGGCGGCTGGGACGAGCTGAGCGCGGTGGCCGCCGTCAATTACTGGTGGGGCTTTGCAAGCGGCGCGGTGGACGTGCAGCTCATGGAATCGCTGCCGGACGGCCCGCGCGAGCTGGTGCGCCTGCTGCGCGCCGCGCTGACCCACGGTGAGCTTGCGCCGTTCCACCGGCGCATCGCCGACCAGACGGGCGCGGTGCAAAATGACGGCGAACGCTGGCTTGCGCCGGAGGAAGTTTTACACATGGACTGGCTGTGCGCCAATGTGCGCGGCAGCATCCCGCAGTATGACGAGCTGCTGCCGATGGCAAGGCCGATGGTGCGTCTGCTGGGACTGTACCGCGAGACGCTCCAGCCGGAGAAAAGGGGGCCGCTGCTTTGAAGCTTCTGCTGCTTGCCGATAAGGAAAGCCCCTATTTTTGGGACTATTATCAGCCGGGACGGCTGCGCGAATACGATCTGATGCTCTCCTGCGGCGATCTGAAGGCGGAGTATCTGTCATTTCTGGCGACACTTGGCCGCGCGCCGCTTTATTATGTGCGCGGCAATCACGACGGCAATTATGACCGCCGCCCGCCGGAGGGCTGCGACTGCATTGAGGACAAGCTGATCATCTTTAACGGTCTGCGCATCGCCGGGCTTGGCGGCAGCCGCCTGTACTCAGGCGGAAAGGACCAGTATTCCGAGCGTGAGATGAAAAACCGCATCTGGAAGCTCGGCTGGCAGATCCGCCGGGCGGGCGGCGTGGACATCGTGCTGGCGCACGCCCCGGTGCGGGGCTTCGGCGACGGGGACGATTACGCGCACATGGGCTTCGAGGCGTTTTTGCCGCTGCTCGACCGGTATAAACCCCGCTATCTCATCCACGGCCATGTGCACATGGAATATGGCCGCGATATCGCCCGCGTGCTCCGGCGCGGGGACACGACGATCATCAACGCCTATGAGCGCTATACGCTGGAGGTATAATATATGGAATATCCAAAGGTCTGCCTGCGGCGCGGCGAGGAAGGCGGCGTTCTGAAGGGGCAGAGACTGATCTATGACAATGAGCTGGACTGGGCGGACGATATCTGCACGGACGGATGCGTCGTAGACGTGCTGGACAGCCGGCAGCGCTTTGCCGCGCGCGGGTTTTTCAATTCGAACTCCCGGCTGGCCGTCCGCGTTCTGACGCGGGACGAGGCAGAGCCGATCGACCGCGCGTTTTTTGCCCGCCGGATCGAGGCGGCGTGGCACACGCGGCAGGCGCTGGGTTTTTCCGATTCCTGCCGCGTCGTCTTCGGCGAGTCCGATGGGCTGCCGGGGCTGACCGTCGATAAATTCGCCGACTGCCTGTCCTTCCAGATCGCCTGTCTGGGACTGGAGCAGTGGAAGCCGGAACTGATTTCGATTCTGGCAGAGCTGTTCGCCCCGCGCGGCATTTATGAGCGCGACGATCTGCCTGTGCGTGAAAAGGAGGGCCTGCCGCTCCTCAAGGCCTGCGTGTACGGCGATGTACCGGACGCGCTTGTGATCCGGGAGCACGACGCGCGCATGCTCGTCTCCATCGCAAACGGCCAGAAGACCGGGCACTTTCTCGACCAGCAGGAAAACCGGGGCCGGTTAAAGCCCTACGCGTCCGGACAGGACGTGCTCGACCTGTGCTGCTGCACGGGCGGATTTTCCATCCACGCCGCGCTCTACGGCGCGAAAAGCGTCGAGGCAGTCGACGTATCCGAGGACGCGCTGGCGCTCGTGCGGCGCAACGCGGCGCTCAACGGCGTGCAGGATATCGTCACGACCACTTGCGCCAATGTCTTTGATCTCGCGCGGCAGTACGTGCGCGAGGGACGGCAGTACGGCCTTGTCGTCTGCGACCCGCCCGCGTTCGCCAAGAGCCGCAGGGCGCTGGAAAACGCGTACCGGGGCTATAAAGAACTCAACCTGCAGTGCATGAAGCTTGTCAGGCCCGGCGGGTATCTTGTCTCGTGCTCGTGCAGCCAGTTCATGACGCCGGAGCTGTTTCTCAAAATGCTCCGCGAGGCCGCGCAGGACGCGGGCCGCGACGCAAGGCTGCTTGAACCGCTCATCCAGTCCCGCGACCACCCCGCAAGCCTCGCCTCCGAGCAGTCGCTGTACCTCAAGGGAGATATTTTGCAGATTTTATAAGTGAATATGCAGGCAAAAGCCGCTCCCACCACGTGCGGGTGGGAGCGGCTTTTTTATTCTGGCGCGAGCCCGTCCTGCCGACAGAAGGCCAGCGCGGTGTCGACGCTGCCGATGCGGTATCCGGCGCAGGCATAGCGGACACGGCGCGGGCCGCTGCACAGCAGCAGAAGCGGCAGCCGGTCCGGCTCCACATAGGCGCTGCGCGCCGCAGGCTCCGCAGAGTCCGCCGTGAACCAGACCTCCGCCCGCGCAAGGGCGGCAAGCGCGGCCTGCAGCTTTTCGTTTTGAAGCGCCTGTCTGCCGCGCAGGAAAAAGATCAGACGCAGCGGCAGCCGTGCAAGCTGCGCCCGGCTGCTCAGCAGCTCGTTCAGCAGATGCTCCGTCGGTTCCCGCCCCTCCTCCAGCCACATCAGAAGAGACTGTGTCCGTGTCAGCTCCGCCGCTGCGGCCTGATGGCCGTCCGGCGCTTCGGCCTGAAAATCGGCCAGTGTGAAATCCACGGCCTGCTCCGCAAGCGAGACTGCCTGCTTTTGCAGCTGCACGCAGGCTTCCTGTTCCGCCTCCAGCCGCAGCTCCATGCGCATGGCGTGCAGGTCGCCGTTCGGGAGGCGGCTGTCCGTGATCATACGGTAAACGCCCGGGGATAGCGAAAGCGTCAGCCGGGCGCCGTCCCATTGGCCGGGAACCGCCATCGGCTGCCACGCGCCATTCTCAAACGCCGAGAGGCCGAAATCCGCCCCCGGCTGCCACGTCTCGCCCGGCTGCTTCTGAAGCTGCAATCGCGCGTTGGCCGTCCGGCCAGCCTCCGGCGAGAAAAACTGCCCGTCAAGCGCATACTCCGCCGCGCCGCCGGCAGGGTTCAGCCGCGCCGGGATGCCGAGCGTGCGGCAGATTGCGACGAACAACAGCCGCTGGGACGGCAGATCCGCGCAGCGCAGGCGCATTGCCCCGGCGGGCAGCGTCACGAGCTGCCGGTATTCCGTCTGCGGCGCCTGCCGGATCGATTCCCGGATCCAGCGCCAGAGCGCGTCCGGCGCTTCGCGAAATTCCCGCTTCCGCGCCTCCGGGAAGCTGTCCGCCAGCGTCCTTCGCCAGCAGGACAGCGGTTCTGTCCCGATGCGCGGGCAGAGAAGATATTGCATGGAAAATTCATCCGACGGCGAAACGCCGCCGCCCGCGTCCAGCGCCTCGCGCAGAACGGCGGGCCGGACATCGCGCAGGTCCTTCTCCCCCAGCGTCTGCAAAAGCGCAAGCTTCCGCGGCGCGGGATACGCCGGATCCTCCAGCAGCTCTGCCAGCGCTGCAAAGTTCCCGCAGGCTGCGCGCAAAATCGCCTCCGCCTGCGCACCGTACCCGAACCGCTCCCGCAGCGCACGTATCCGCGCCGCGTCATACGCCGCTTCCAGCCGGAGGCGGCGCTTTTCATCTGCCGCAGCCTGCTTTTCCGTCGCTGCCGCCCGCTGTGCGGGCGTTGGGGCACTTCTCTCAGGCAGGCGCTCCTTCGGCGCATGGAGTGTAAAGCTCGTCCAGCGCCCGGCGGGTGCTTCCGGCTCTGCCAGTGTCAGCTCCAGCGGCTCCTCCTGTGAGGCCGGGCAGAGCGTCTCCCGGCAGAGGCCGTTTTTCCGGGCCTGCACGATCAGATCGCCGTATCCGCAGCGCAGCCGCGCCATTCCGTCCGCATCCGTCCGAATGACCGCAGCCGGAAAGACCTCCGACGCGTTGAGAATGCCGAACGTGACCTCCGCACCGGCGGCGGGCCGCCCGTCCTTCTCCCGCACCCGCACTGCCAGCAGGCGCACGGGCGCATAGCGGGCGGTCTGGTTCAGGAACGTCACCGCGCCGTCGACCGAAATGATCTCCTCGTCCGCCGCAGGCGTTCCAAAGCAGCGGCTGTGCACGAGCAGAGCGCGGCTCGCCGCGCCGGTGAACCAGCCGCGATCCAACGCTTCCTCCGGCTCACACGCGCCGAAAAAGTGCCACGCGCCGCCGCAGTACGCCTCGACCCACGCGTGATTGTCGTCGCAGTGCGCCCAGCGCGGCGTATAGACCTGCCGGGCCGGGATCCCGGCTGCGCGCAGCACGTTGACCGCGAACGTGGATTCTTCCCCGCAGCGGCCAAAGCCGGAGCGCCATGCACCGAGGGCGCTGATCGTCCGCTCGTCCGTCGCGCGGTAGCAGACCTGCTCCGCGTTCCATTCATTGATCGCCAGAATGGCCTCGCGCGCGGAAAGCCCTTCGATCCGCCCCCGAATCTGCGCGTAGAAAAAGCCTCGGCAGTCGCAAAGCTCCTCCTCGTTTACGCGCGGATGGAGCACGTAATTCAGAAACAACGGCTCCGGCAGTTCCCGCGCGAGGGGCGACTGCTCCCGCAGGCGCAGCGCGTGCTCCGCGCAGGCGCGGAACAGGGAAAATTCATAATTGGCCCAGTCGCTGACGGGGCTTGCGGAATAGCACCATCTGGTCAGCAGCGCACAGTCCGGCGAAAGCGCCGAAAGCTGCCGCTCCAGCCAGCTTTGCGCCCCGTCGCCTATCGCCGCGAAGCGAAGCGCGAGGCGCTGCTCCATCCGCTGCTGTTCGCCGTCTGACAGTCTCATTGTCCCGCTCCCGCCGCAAGACTGTGGACGATCTGTGCGCAGGCGTGGAATTCCTCCTCGTCCGTCTGCCAGAGCTCATACTCCGAAAGCGACGGCAGGCCCATCGCCACAGTCTGCTTCCGGTAGCGCATTCCGCTGTCCAGCACGCCCTTGCGGCCGGTCGTGTGGAAGACCACGATGCCGGTTTTGTCGTGGATCTCCTGAATGTTCCATTTTTTTACGCCGCAGCCCGCCATGATATCGATCCTGTCGTCCGCTTTTTCAAAAAGCTCCCGCAGCAGCTCCGCACCGGTCAGCGGATCCTTCTGCTGCCCGGAGGTGAGGATCGTCTTACAGCCCAGACGGATGGCGTCCTCCATGGCCGCAAACGGGTCGCGCGTCATATCGAACGCGCGGTGCAGCGTCACGTCCATATTGCCCGCGCAGTTCATCAGCCGCCGCATTGCGTCCAGATCCAGATCGCCGTCCGGCGTCAGCGCGCCGATCACAACGCCGTTCGCGCCAAGCTCACGGTACGTCCGAATCTCCTCGCACATCTGCTCCAGCTCTTCTTTGCTGTAAAGAAAATCTCCGAAGCGGGGACGGATCAGGATATTGGTCTTGACTGGGATATCGCGCTGCACCTGCCGGAACAGCGCCGTGGACGGCGTGGTGCCGCCGATAACAAGATGCGCGCACAGCTCCAGACGGTCCGCGCCGCCGCGATACGCCGCCCGGCAGGAGGCGTAGGAATCTACGCAGGCTTCGATCAGGGGTGTGTTCATGCAGGTTCCTCCTCAGATGTTTCAAACAGAATTTGTGCCAGATGATAGAGCGTACTCACGGCGGTGCCGGTCGCGCCGGGGACCTGATGCTGCCAGACAATGCCCGTGTTGTCCGCCGTCCCGGCGATGTCCAGATGCAGCCAGGGACGTCCCGCCGTGAATTTTTTCAGGAACAGGCCCGCCGTGATCGCGCCGCAGCCGTCCTTGCTGGTGTTGCGGACATCGGCATAGTCGCTCTCGATCAGCGTCTCGTATTCCGCGTCGTCCGGCATCCGCCAGAATTTCTCGCCGGAGCGCTCCGCCGCGCACAAGAGGCAATCGTAAAAGCCGTCATCGCTCGCCATCACGCCGGTCGTCACAAAGCCCAGCATTGCGCAGACCGCGCCGGTCAGCGTGGCAATATCCACAAGATGCGTGCAGCCCTCCCGCTCTGCGGCCCACGCAAGGCCGTCGGCGAGGATCAGCCGCCCCTCCGCGTCCGAATTCAGAATTTCGATCGTTTTGCCGGAAAAGCTGGTGATGACATCGCCCGGAACCATGCTCGAATCGGAGATCCGGTTCTCGCAGACCGGCACGACGACCGTGACATTGACCGGCACGCCGTTCGCCGCCAGCGCCCGCAGCGCTGCGGCAGCCGCCGCTCCGCCCGCCATATCGCCCTTGATCCCCGCCATCGACGAAGCAGGCTTCAGGCAGTAGCCGCCTGTATCCACCGTCACGCCCTTGCCGACAAGACCGAGCCGCCTGCCGCAGTCCGGTGCGCCGGTATAGCGCAGCACGACCATCGCCGGGGCGTATGCACTGCTGTCGCCAACGGTCAGAAGTCCCCGCAGGCCGAGCCGCTCCAGCGCCTGCCGGTCATAGAGCTCTGCCTCAATTGGCAGACCATCCGCCATGTCCTTCAGCCTCTGCGCAAGCGCTTCGGGTCTGAGCAGATTCGCCGGGCAGTTCACCAGACCGCGCGTTTCCATGATCGACCGCGCCAGCTGCCACGCCCTCTGCATCTGCTCGCCTTCCGCGTCCGCGCCGGGAAAGCTGCACGCCAGCTCCGGCTCCCAGCGGCCAGACAGCGCGAATTTTTTCCGGTACGCGCCGCCGCAGACACCCTCTGCCGCAGCAAAAAGGCCGTTCTGCCCAAGCTCTGACGCGGGGCCGAGGTCAAAGGCGCAGGCGGTGCAGTCCAGCTCCAGCGCCGTTTTGACCGCCTTGCCGTAAAGCTCCTTGCAGGCCAGCACGTCCCGGCGTTCACCGCGTCCGACGCGGATGGTATATGTCCCGTCCTCGTGAGATACATATCTTGTTTTCAGATACGCCTCGTCCGTAAACACGGCGTTCGCCCGGCACTGCCGTTCAGTTTGTTTTTCCATACGCAGCCTCCCTGCTTTGTCTGTTCTGTCCTCTATTATGCAGGATGCGCCCGGCAAAATCAAGCGCCGGAGAAGGCCTCTGCCCTCTCCGGCGCTGTTTGCGTTCGGGTTTATTTCCACCCGAAGGTGACCATGCCGTAAATATAGATGAAGATGATCGCAGCCGGGACGAGATAGCGGAAGATGGGCTTCATCCAGGCCTTGACCTTCCAGCCCTTGCCCGCGTTGGCCTCGGCGAGGAAATTGTCCCAGCCCCAGCCGAATTTATTGCAGCAGTAGAGCGCGAAGACGAGCGAGCCGAGCGGCAGGATGTTGTTGGAGACGAGGAAGTCCCAGAAATCGAGCCATGCGCTGCCGTCCGCAAACGGCTGGAACTTGAACACGCTGTAGCCCAGCGCCGTGGTCAGGGCAAGCACGAACACGCCCACGCCGCAGACCAGACAGCCAAGAGGCCGCTTCCAGCCGGTCATTTCGCGCACCATGGCGAGAATGTTCTCGCAGACAGCCAGAACCGTGGACATGGCGGCAAAGACCATGAACAGGAAGAACAGCGAGCCCCACCAGCGGCCGCCCGCCATGTGGTTGAAGACGGTAGCCATGGTGTCGAACAGCAGGCTCGGGCCCGCGTTGACCTCCAGCCCATAGGTATAGCAGGCCGGGAACATAATGAGGCCCGCGACGATGGCGACAAACGTATCGAGCACGATGACGTTCGCCGATTCGCCGAGCAGCGACTGCTCTTTTCCGATATAGCTGCCGAAGATCGCCATGGAGCCCATGCCGACGGACAGCGTGAAGAACGCCTGATTCATCGCGCCGACGATGACCTTGCCGGTGATCTTGGAGAAATCGGGGACGAGATAGAATTTCAGACCCTCTGCCGCGCCGGAGAGCGTTGCGCTGTGGACCGCCAGCACGACCATCAGAACCATCAGAAGCGTCATCATATATTTCGTGATGCGCTCCAGACCGCCCTGGAGATTAAAGCACAGAATGCCGAAGGCCACAATGACCGTCACGGCCAGATACGTCACATTGACGCCGGGGTTTGTGATCATGGTGACGAAGCCGAGGTCTTCCGTCCGGCCGGTCAGGAATCTGACGAAGTAATAGATGATCCAGCCGGTGACGACGGTATAGAACGCCATGAGGGCAATATTGCCGAAGAAGGCGACATAGCCGTGGAGGTGCCACTTCTGGCCCTTGCGTTCGAGCTTCTGATACATGTGGATGGGGCTGGCCTGCGCCGCGCGGCCCACGGCGAACTCCATCGTCATGACCGGCAGGCCCAGAAGCAGCAGGCAGAGGATATAGATGAGGACGAAGCCGCCTCCGCCGTACTGGCCGCACATCCACGGGAATTTCCATACGTTTCCGCAGCCGATGGCGCAGCCTGCCGACAGCAGGATAAAGCCCAGCCGGGAACCCAAGCGTTCTCTTTCCATTTGAGTCTCTCTTTCCGTTTTTCGTTTTAATAGGCAAATGCTTTAAATTGCTACTTTGAAGTTATAGCAGACTTGGGCTGGAAAGTCAAGGCTATGCGCGCGATTTGCGTACATTTGCCGTTCAGAAACGGACAGATTGCAAACGGCACGGCGCATATTCCCACGCTTTCGTCAAAATGCCGTCGGCGCTTGACAAGCGGGAAAAGCTGTGCTAAAAGTAAATCTTCCGGTATCTGAACCGGGCAGAAAAGAGGTTTTTCCTATGGATTGCGCACAGCGCGCTGAGCGGCGCAGGGTGTTTCTTGCCGGTGTCCGCGACGGCGTTCCCATTGGGCTTGGGTATCTGGCCGTGGCGTTTTCTCTCGGCATCGCGGCCCGGAACGCCGGGCTGAACGCGTTTCAGGGCTTTCTCATCAGCCTGCTCAATAATGCCTCCGCGGGCGAATACGCAGCCTTCACGGTCATTGCCGCGGACAGCGGCTTTCTGGAAATGGCGCTCATCACGCTCATTACCAACGCGCGTTACCTGCTCATGAGCTGCTCGCTCAGCCAGAAATTTTCGCCCGATACGCCGCTGTATCACCGGCTGCTCGTCGGCTACGACGTGACGGACGAGCTGTTCGGCATCGCCATTGCGCGGCCCGGTTATCTCGACCCGTTCTATTCCTACGGCGCGTTCCTGCCTGCCATCCCCGGCTGGGCCATCGGCACGGCGCTGGGCGTCACGGCCGGGAGCATCCTGCCCGCGCGTCTGGTCAGCGCGCTTTCCGTCGCGCTGTTCGGGATGTTTTTGGCGATCATCATTCCGCCGTCGAAGAAAAACCCGGTCGTGCTCGGCTGTGTGGCGGTGAGCTTCGCGGCAAGCTGGCTGTGCACCGTTCTGCCATACGTCAAGACGCTGTCCGAGGGCACGCGGACGATTTTGCTGACGATTTTAATTGCGTCGGCAGCGGCGCTGCTCTTCCCGGTGAAGGACGCGCCGGAGCAGAAGGAGGGAAGTCAGGATGAACGGTAAAATTTATCTGTATATTCTGGTCTGCGCCGCCGTGTCGTTCCTCATCCGGGAGCTGCCGCTGACGCTCATCCGCAGGCCCATCAAAAGCCGCTTCCTGCGCTCGTTTTTGTTCTACGTGCCGTATGTGACGCTGGCCGTCATGACCTTCCCGTCCATTGTAAACGCCACGAGCTCGCCCGTCGCGGGCCTGGCCGCGCTGGTGCTGGGCATCGCCGCCGCATGGCTCGGCGCAAATCTGCTTCAGGTCGCCGTCGGCTGCTGCGCGGTCGTGCTGGTACTGGAGTTTTTCCTGATATAAGCGCATAAACGCCGCGCCCGGCCGGGCGCGGCGTTCTGTGCGTTTTGGGCAGCTTCAGCGGTCGATCCCCACGAGAAGCACGGAAATATTGTCCTTCCCGCCGCGCTGCATCGCCAGCTGGTACAGTGCGGCGGCGCAGGCCGGCGCTGCTGTCTGACTGCGCAGGAGCGCGCAGAGGTCTTCCTCCTCCAGCATATCGGTCAGTCCGTCGCTGCAGAGCAGGAAGCGGTCGCCGGGCCTCACGGGAAGCTGGACCGTATGCGGCTGTATGATCAGCTCGTCCGGGAAAATTCCGAGGTGCTGCGTCAGCCGGTGGCGCTCCGTATGGGTTTTCGCCTCCGCAGGCTCGATGATGCCGAGCGCGATCAGGCGCTGCACCGCCGTATGGTCCTCGCTCAGCCGCGACAGGCAGCCGTCCCGGTACAGATAGCACCGGCTGTCGCCGATATTGGCGGCATACGCCTCGCCGTCTGCGAGAAGCAGCGTCGTCAGTGTCGCGCCGGAGCGCTTTCCGATTTTCCCGATCTGGTCGCAGATGGCGCGGTTTCCCGCGTCATACGCCTGCAAAACCGCCTCCGGCGACCAGCATTTTTTCGGCGGAAGCGCCTCCAGCGCGGCCTGCGCGGCCTGCGCCCCCTGCGCCTGCCCGCCCATTCCGTCTGCCACGGCGAAAAGGCCCTGCTTTCTCCCGGTTCCGTCCGTCTGCGCGTACCCGCCGCCGCAGATCGTGCCGTTCAGATAGATCCGATCCTGATTTTCCTTTCGCACCCGCCCTGTCGCGCAGACGGCGGCATAGCTGTATTTCATCCGTTGATCCATCCTTCCTTCTGCAGCTGCTGGATCAGACTTTGCAGCTGCTGATAGTATGTCGCGTCGTCGTCGCTGCGCAGCAGCTGCCCGGCTGTCTCGTAGGCCTCGACGACGGCGGAATAGTCGCGCGCGGACTGTTCCTTCCGGTTTTCCAGCGTGATATACAGCATGGCGCGGAACGCGTAGGGTTCATAATCCTTCGGATACTGCGCGGCATAGGCATCCAGCGTCTGCTCCGCCAGATCGTATTCCTGTAATTCATAATAGATCGTATACAGGTTGCTGTAGAGATAGCTTTTCGTCACGCCAAGCTCCAGCACGCGGTTGAAGCACTCCCCGGCCTTGCGCAGGTAGCTCTGCGGAACGGAGGGGTCGGTGTGGTACGCCTCGAAATAGGCCAGCGCCAGCATCTCCCAGATCGTCGAGTCATAGCGCAGGCCGTAGGTTTCGATCCCGTTCGCCAGAACCTCGACGGCCTTTGTCGCGGGGTTTCCGATCGGGGAGCTTCCCGTCCGGACCAGCGCCGCGCAATCGCGGTAGACCTCCGCCAGGGAGCGCAGCGCCCGCTTTTGCAGCGCGATATCCTGCGTCTGATTCAGCACCGCCTGAAAGCCGCTTTCCGCGTCCAGATATTCCTTTTTCGCGTAGTCGATCTCCGCCTGTACGTAGTCAGTCACGTCGCCGCTTGCGCCTGCCGCGTACATCTGCGACAGGATCTCGCCCGCCGCATCGATATCGCCCAGCCGTCCGAGGGAAACCGCGTAATCGCGCTGGGCATTGACGGTGATATCGCCTCCGGCGGTGCTCAGCCGGAAGAACGAGGCCGCGGCGGCATAGTCATCGCATTCAAAATACGCCGCGCCCAGAATTTCGCTCAGCTGGCTCTGCGCCTCGATATCGTAGGCCTTTCCAAGCCCCAGCTCGTCCTCGATATAGGAAATGCAGCGTTCATAGTCCTGCGCGCAGTAGAGCGCGTAGGCGTAGGAAATATAAGGTGCAGACTCCTCCGGGTAGAGCGCCTGCGCCTGCTCGAAGCATCCCAGCGCCTGCTCCGGGTCCGTTTCGCACAGCTGCGTTCCCTGCTCCATCAGAGCCTCGTACTGATTCTGCTGCTCCTGTACCTGTGCCTGCTGCGCGGCGGCAAGCTGCGCCTGCTTTTCCTGCCGCGTGTGCAAAAGCAGCAGACTGCCCGCCGCGATCGCCGCACCGGCGACAAGCACCAGCACCCAGACAAGCCCCCGGTGGGCTTTCTTTTTTTCCTTCCGCACGGGAGCCGGCCTGCCCCCGCCGGAGGCGTCGAAGACGCCCTGCGTTCTGTTTGTGCCGGATGTGCGCTGCGGCCGGTCAGAAAACACCGCATTCGTTTTGCCCGCAGTTCCCGCCGCGCCGGAGGACTTCCCCGACGCGTAGCGGCTCGGGTCGATCTGCAGCTCGTCGCCGTTCGGGTAGATGAGCGCCGCGTCCTGCGCCTCGTAGGAGATCGCTTCCAGCTCCTGACGCAGCTGCTGGGGGCTGGAATAGCGATCCTTCGGGTCAAACGCGCAGGCCTTCAGGACGATCTCGCCGAGGCGGCCTTCGCCGTAAAATGGTCTTGGCAGCGGTTCGCCGGACACGCGTCTGGCCAGCGCCTGCTCACGGTTGTCATAGGTAATTGCCTCCGGCGGCTGCGGGAGGAACGGGCCGCGATTCTTGTTCAGCATCCGGTACAGCACCAGTCCGAGCGAATACGTGTCGACGCTGAAGCCATATTTCTTTCCAATGTAGACCTCCGGGGCCATGTAACTATACGTGCCCTTCTTGGACAGGCCGGAGGTCGTGCGTTCGATCGTCCGCGCGATGCCGAAATCGCCGAGCTTATAATCCCCGTTGTCGGAAATAAAGATGTTTTCCGGCTTGATATCGCGGTGGATGATGTTGTACCGCTGGCACAGCTCCAGCGCCTTGCAGATATCGATGCCGAGCCTGATAATGTCCCGCCGCGCCATCGGATGCTGGTAAACATACGGCAGCAGCGGGTGCAGCAGCTCCATGCGGATCAGAATGTCCCAGCCGATGCCGTCGGGGTGCCGGAGGACGGCGTGATCCTCATAGCTGACAATGTTGCCAGTGCCCTTGAGGCGCGACATGATGGCGCACTCGCGGCCGATGTCCTCCACGACGCTGTAAAAATACTGCTTTGCCTGCGGCGGCGTCATGCCCTCGTCCAGCACGCTCTGCAATTCTTTCCCGCTCTGCGGGACGGTAATGACCTTCAGCGCGGCTTTGTAAACGCCGCCGAAGTCCTCCCGCTGTATCTCATAGACCGTCCCATAGCTCCCCTGCCCCAGCTCCCGGCAGATCTTCCATTTGTCAAACACAATGGAGCCGATCTCATATGTAGACATAGTTTGTTCTCCGTTTCTTTTTGCTACTCTTCCGGCGTATCGCCGACAACATGATATTCCCACTCGCCAGCATCATTCAAATCCACATAGTACAGCAATTTATCATCTTCATAGAATTGGAGCATCACTTTTTCTCCATTCTCGTTGTACGCATACACACACGTTTGATGCGGGCTACCTGAATTGTACACATCCTCCATAGTGCAATTGCCATTCGAATCATATTCGTAAAGCACATAACTTTGAAGAGAGTTATTCGAATCGTAATTTTCCTCCCTGAGCAGTTTTTCGCTCGAATCGTATTGATTCTGGGTATAGTATTGAAGAATGCCGTCCGAATCGTAGTATTCATCTTTCGTCCTGTTTCCATCTGAATCGTATTCGTACAGGACATACCCCAGAAGCATACCATCTGAACTGTAGAGTTCATTCCGTATGCTGTTTCCCGCTGTATCAAATATCTGCACGGAATCAAGTTCTCCATCTTCTCTGTAGGCTACCACTTGGTAGCCGCTTAGATTCCCGTTTTCATAAAGTTTTTCCAGCGTACCGGCTTCTTCATATTCCCGCAGTGCCTCCGGAATTGTCTGCGGCACGAATATATTGTGGATAGCAGCAGGAATCGGAATTGCCCCAATCACGCATAGCACCACCGGCACAAGCAGAGCCGCCGCGACTATCCCAATGATCAAACGTCCTATTTTCTTCCGCTTCTTTTTTGTGCTGGTGCGTTTCGGTTTTTCCGCGTCAAATGCGGGCCGGGTGCGGTCTTCGGCAGTTGGCTCGGATTCCGTGCGGGGGGTATCGGTGAAAACGCCCTGTGTGGCGTCCATTGGTTTGGGTTCGGCTTGGCCGGGTGCTGCCGGGCGGCGCACGGAGGCGTACGGTTCACGGTCTATTGTCAGCTCGTCGCCGTCAGGGTAGATAACCGCCGCGTCGGTTTGGGTATATAAGATTGCTTCCAGCTCCTGCCGAAGCTGCTGGGGGCTGGAATAGCGGTCCTTGGGGTCAAATGCGCAGGCCTTCAGGACGATCTCGCCGAGGCGGCCTTCGCCGTAGAACGGGCGCGGCAGCGGTTCGCCGGACATCCGTCTGGCCAGCGCCTGCTCGCGGCTGCTGAACGTGATCGCCTCCGGCGGCTGCGGGAGGAACGGGCCGCGATTCTTGTTCAGCATCCGGTACAGCACCAGTCCGAGCGAATATGTATCAACGCTGAAGCCGTATTCCTTCCCGGCATAAACTTCCGGAGCCATGTAACTGTACGTTCCCTTTTTGGACAAGCCCGAGGTCGTCCGCTCGATCGTGCGCGCGATGCCAAAATCGCCAAGCTTATAGTCTCCGTTGTCCGAAATGAAGATATTTTCCGGCTTGATGTCGCGGTGGATGATGTTGTACCGCTGGCAAAGCTCCAGCGCCTTGCAGATATCGATGCCGAGCCTGATGATGTCCCGCCGCGCCATCGGGTGCTCGTAGACATACGGCAGCAGCGGGTGCAGCAGCTCCATGCGGATGAGAATGTCCCAGCCGATACCATCCGGATGTTCAAGCACCCGCAAATCTTCGCAGCTTACAATGTTCGCCGTACCCTTGAGCTTGAACATGATGGAAAACTCATGCATAAGCTCCTCGACGATGCCGTGAAAATATGCCTCGGCCTGCGAAACGCTCATACCCTCGGAGATCACGCTCCGGACCTCCGCGCTGCTCTGCGGGACCGTGATCACCTTCAGCGCCGCCCGGTACGTCTGCCCGAACTCGCTGCGCTCGATTTCAAATACTTTTCCATAGCTGCCTTCGCCAAGCAGCCGCGTTATATTCCAGCCATCCAAAACAGCCGCATCAACTGAATATTCCATATTTCTCCTCTGTTTTTCCACACTTATCTTATTGGTCTTTTGCTCTGCCGTTACGCACTTTCAAAAAAAGCCAATCGAAAATCAGTCTCTTATGCAGGACTATCTTCCACTTTCAGCCCCACATAATGCACAACTCCACCTTCAACGTAAACCGTTGCTGTCTGCTCATTGAGTTGATAAGTAAACGTAAAGTCGTCATCACTATACCAATTATACTCCAGCTGTGCACCATTCTTCAAAATCCATTGGAGGGGTACATGGGGCGGCATTTCAGGAAAGCCGAATAATTCCAGTGCCATTTCCGCCGCATCCCCGACCTGCAATGCGCCAAGCGCGACGAAACCAGGTTGGTTTATACAGATGTCGCAGACAGCTCCACCCACGGGTGCAGCAAATAGAAACCCGAATTCATTCTCTTCGTAACCGGCAGGAATTGGCATATCCATACCAAAGCAATTGTACACCGTGTCTTGTGTAGCATCGTTCATCAGGTTGGATTTGGCGTAGGGATATGACGCATAAATGCTCTTGGCTGTTTCAATGCTCGTCTCTCCCAGCACCACGGAATCCACCGTCATTGGGAGCACCAGATCGCGAACCATCGGCCAAAGCTCGTCCTGCAGTTGCGCTGACAACAGTTCCGCTTCCCATTTTTTCAATTTTATCTCCGCATCTGCGTTGGGTTCAAGTTCCAAAGCAACTCGATAGTCTGCCGCAGCCCGCTCCAAATCAACAAGCTTTTCATAGGTGTCGCCACGGCCCAGGAAGGCTTCCGCCCGCTTGGGATCAATCTCAATCGCCGCCGTAAAGGCCAGAATGGCCTCTTCATACTTCCCCTCGGACAGGTAGCGCACGCCGAGGTCATACTTTGCCTGCCAGCCGGGGGCTTCGTCCGCCGGTTCGGCTTCCGGTGCTTTGCTGCACGCGGCAAGCGTCAGCAGCAACAGCGCTGCCAGAAGGATATAAAAGAAGCGTTTCATGTTGATTCTCCTGTTTATACCAGTTTTCTCGTCCGCGCAGGATCACGCGTACCGGATCTCCACGGATTCTATCATGTAATAAAACGGGATCTCGCCGTCGAGATTTACATTCGGGTTGACCCGCAGCTTTGCCAGCGCGGTCATGTATAGGCCATCCATGGGGTAAGAATAGGACAGCTTGAGCACGGCGCTGCCATCCTCCGAGCGTTCGAAGCCGTCCAGCGCCACCTGTACCGCGCCGCGGTCGCCTATGCCGAAATAATAGCATGTATCACTGTCCTTCGGACAATAGCTAGACACATAATCACGCGGCGGCAGCTCTACGATATGTCCATACATCGCATTTGCAACATCCTGCACATTTTGACGGCTATCCATCCGGTAACCTTTGTACATCCAATAATTGACGTCATCGGCATCAAGGTATCCCCTCTGATTGATTTCGTAGTTATAAATTGCCGTCCAGAAGCGGTTGGCATCTGTTTCGTCCGGATAGAAAATTCCCTCGCCCGAATCGGTGCTGTTCAGCATATCCGCGTATGCGTCTACAAGCTTCCGCGCACTGTCGGCAATGGTGTCATATGGCAGCGTATCAATGTAGGTCAGCAAGGCTTTGGTGTTTGCGTCGTCCGCTGCGTCAGATGGCTGTGCTGCGGTTTTCTTTGAAAAATCCGGCGTGCGCGGTTCGCCGCGTATCTCTTTTTCGTAAGCTTCCAGCTCCTCCGCGGTCCAGTAGCGGCGGCTGTAGCGCCACTCTGCCGCGCTTTCGCCGCCGGAGATCCACGATTCGCATTTGAACATCCAGTAGGTATACGGCAGCGTTTCCCGATTCATGATCTCCTCCTTCAGATAGGGCCACCCCGCACTGCTCATATCGGAAACAGCATTTCTGTGCTTTTCATCGTCCCATTCGAGCCAGACCTGATCCCAGCGCCGGTACAATCTTGCCCCGGTATCATCCAGTATGTATGTCGTTGCATAGTACCCGTTTATTCCCGTATACGCCAGCGAAATGTCGTCCAGATACGCGCAGCAATAGGCGCCCATACGTTCATTGTAATACAGCATCAGCTCCGCGCAGCTGCAATAGTCCAGTCCCAGCTCCATTTGATACGCGGTGTCCTCGATCTGCCCATCCGGCAGCACGCAGTAGCGGTGCAGCGTGAACTCTGACCGCACGAACCGGAACACAGCCGGCGTCACGTCATCCAGCGCAAGAAGCACGCTCCGCGTATATCCCTCCGGCACGACTTCGCAGTAAGGGTCGTCCAGCGAAGGGTCATAAACCACTTCCTCCGCCGTGCCATTGAGCGCAGTTCCCTCTATCGCGCCCGGCTTTTCCAGCAGGCTGACCTTGACCTGCCATATGTACTCCCGCAGGCGCTGGTCGTCCGTCTGTTCCAGACCAGCCTCCAGCGTCTGGAGCGCTTTCGCATAATCCTCCCGCTGTTCGCAGACCTGCGCCAGCTTGAGATACGCGTCCGCATTCCTGGGGTCAATTTCAATCGCGGCTTCAAAGGCCAGAATGGCCTCTTGATAATTGCCCTCGGACAAATAGCGCACGCCGAGGTCATATTGGGTCTGCCAGCCGGGCGCTCCGTCTGCCGGATCAGCTTCCGGTGCTTTGCTGCACGCGGCAAGCGACAGCAGAAGATGAGCTGCCAGAAGGATGCAAAAGAAGCGTTTCATGTTGGTTTCTCCTCTTTTCTGTTTTTTTACTGCCCGCGCAGCGCGGCGCACATCTCCGAAGGGCTGCTCCACGGCTCGGAAAGGATGCCCGCCATCGGACTTCCGTCAAATTTAAGCGCGTCATTCGGCTGGAAGCTGTCTGCAATACGGTTGAACTCGCCGTTCAACTGCTCGTAATCCGCATCGTTTGCGCGGATGATCACGCCGTCCAGCTCCAGACGCCGCAGCACGCAATAGTTCCCGTCCTCCATGATGAAGGTCCAGCCGTCGTCCAGATAATCCTGCACAGTTTCCCCCTGCATATACGCCGGGTCTGTGCCGTTGTAGACATAGGCCCCCCAGTACATCAGATGGTGCTGCAATTCGATCTGGTACTCTGAGACCGTATAGTAGACATCGCCCTGTGAATCGCCGACCTCAAGGGCCGCGCCGTCCTGTGCATGGAGGCCGGGCTTTCCCGCATACGTTCCAAACTGGATGCACGGGTTCAACCCGGCATTGTGCTCCAGCGGATAGAGCCCGGCTGTTTTGCCGTCAAACGTCCAGAGCTGATAGGGTGCGCTGGGGTCAAACATCGCCGCCCAGCTGCCGTTGTAGGGAGACTGGAACGCATAGCACGTCATCAGCAGCGGATAGCCGTCGCCGGGGTCGACCAGCGCCGCCTGCAGCGTGCAGACCATGCCGCTGCTGTCCGTTTTCGTCTCCGGCAGCTGTTCGAGCGCGGCGGCGTAGGCCTCAGACGCTTCGCGGCTCATGCGGCAGTTTGATATGTCGCCGAAATATACGACGTTGCTCAGCTGCGAGGGCCAGTCGGGCGCTTCCGGTTCTGCCGGTTCTTCCGGTTCATCCAGCGCTTCCGGCTGTTCGGACTGCTCGGTCTGTTCGGGCTGTTCGGGCTGTGCGTCAAGCTCCTGCCGCTTTTTCTCAGCAAGGTCGGCCAGCTCGCGGTCGCCGGTCGCTTCTGCGCCGGTTTCGAGTGTGCGCAGCGCGGCGTCCTCGTCGCCGGTCTTTTCATATGCTTCGGCCAGCTTGCGGTACGCGTCGGCGTTCTTGGGGTCGATCTTGATAGCCGCCTCAAAGGCCAGAATGGCCTCTTCATAATTCCCCTCGGACAGATAGCGCACGCCGAGATCATACTGCGTCTGCCAATCGAGTGCTTCATCCACCGGTTCAACTTCCGGTGCTTTTTGACACGCAGCAAGCGTCAGCAGCAGAATTATTGTAAAAAAAACACAAGTGAACTGTTTCATTTCCATTTCTCCTTTTATCATATTCACTGTCCATGCGGCGCGGCATGCAGTGATGAAGCATCACCAAGCACATAAAACTTTCCGCTGCGCGTTTCACATTTTCTGTCTGACATACATATATTCTCGATTTGGAAGCTACCTCTGACGCGAAGTAGATCGTCATTTAAGCTTGCACCATTTGTGCCGTAACTGTGATTTTCCGCCCCATTCTCCAGCCGTCACCACAACATCGCTCCGCTTTACTCCCGGAGCAGCCATGCTGTCTCGGCAGCCTCAAGCTGCTGCAGCGTGTCGGCATCGACAACGCCCGTTTGGGTAAGTGAATGGTTCTTTTGCCAGCGCATCAGCGCCGCTTCCGTAGCCTGGCCAAAATCGCCGTCGACAACCACGCCATCATAGTTCATGACAACCAACATAGCCTGTACATATTTGACGTCCTCTCCCTGGCTGCCGCGCTCCAAGGTGCGCTCCGGGCGGGGATAGAGGCTGCGGTCCGCCCTGGTTTCTGCGGTGATGGTGTAGGGATCGGCGCCGCTTTGGGCCTTTGCCACGTGCGTGATGATCCACCGGCCATTGCGCTTTTCAAACGAAATGGTCTGGACAGAATCAAACTGCTCAAAGTACAGCAGGTCACATTCCGCTTCGCAGGCCGTTTCGTCGGAACTGACGATCCGCAGCGTCTGCGGATCGTAATCATATACGCCGTATCCGCGCCCGCCGCGAACCAGATACAGACCGCCATCGAATTCCAGAACGTTATCATTCAGTACGTCTGAAACGGTTGCGTAAGGGCTCTGCATAATGCCCAGACTGTCAACGTCCATATATTCTCTCAGGTTATCCAGAACCTGCTCCTTGCTGGAATAGTTTGAAATCGTGTTATAGGAGCTATACGTTGGATCGATGGCCTCGTCCTCTGCAAGCGAACGTTCAAGCTCCGAGGTGGTCGCCGGAGACGGCACAAGGCGCTTGATTCTTCCGTACTGGCCGTTTTCATAGGAAACGATCGCCATATACGATTCCTGGCACTCAACGAAGAATGTCTCATTCTCGACCGCGTTCAGCCATGCCAGATTCTCCTGCAAAAGCGCCAGAAGCTCCTGCTCGTTCAGCTGCGGCTGTTCCGGCTGCCGGCTGGCCTGTATGGAATCGCGCAGGTACTTTCTGCAATTCTCCGGCGTGCTGGCCAGGAAGTGCAGCACGTATTCGTCGTCAGCTGTGCAGGCTGCAAGGCGCTCGTCGAAAACAGCCTCGGAAACCTCCACATCATCGAGGTAGCATACCCGCTCACCGGACACATCCTCGGTTTTCGCGTAGCTCCAGAAATCATGATGCTCGATCTGCACGCCGTCCCAGCGGACATACTGCAGCTCGTAACCGGCAGACGTGCCGTGGCCCTCATTGACAATGGCTCCCGCCGTGGTGACGCGGACGTCGGGATTTATCCAGGTATCGACAAAGCCGTGGTACAGCTCCGTCACCTGATCGTTTTTCCATGTATAGAGCGTATAATCGGTCAGCGCGATCTGCTCAGACTGCCCCTTCGTATCAATTTCGCCGCAGATCAGCTCCGGCGTGCCGTCTTCGTCCAGATCGACAAGCGCAAAGCCCATTGTGCCATCTGTGCCGAGCAGCGCGGCATAGCCGCGCAGCGCCTCCTGCGGCCACAGCTCGCAGAGCGCCTGCAAATATCGTTCTTCACCCGTCTCGAGATAACGCGCCTGCAGCCGCTTCGCAAGCTCCTTCCCGGTTCCAAGCGCCCGGCTGCATTCGATCAGACGCGCAAGCACATCCTCGTCCTTTTCGAGCAGCTTTTCATAATAGGACTCCGCCTTTTCATAGTCCTGCGCACCGTAGTACGCATCCGCCGCGCGGCGGTACAGCTCGTCCGTCTCGCTCCCCCACTGCATTGCCGATTCATAATCCTCCGCAGCGCCGCGGTATGCATCCGTCTGTTCGCTGCCCTGCGCGCTCTGCGCCAGCTCCCAGTACGCGTCGCCTCGCTGCTCATACGCCTGCGCGTTCTTCGGGTCGATCTCGATGGCTGCGGTAAAGGCCAGAATCGCCTCTTCATACCTTCCGTCCGACAGATAGCGCACGCCCAGATCGTACCGGGACTGCCACGTCGGCGCGGACTGCTCCTCAGCGTCAACGGAATGCGCGGAACAGGCGCTCAGCAAGCCGAGCAGCGCCAGCAGGAAACACATCATCTTTATTCTTTTCATACTTTTCTCCATTTTTTCCAAATATCTATAACGCAGACAAAAGGGGCAGCGTGGAAGCACTGCCCCTTTGTAATTCTGTCTTAGTTGAAGCTGCTCTGCATGGTCGCCTTCAGGCCCTGATCCGTGTTCTGCAGCTCGCGGGCCGCCGTATCCATCAGCGTTGCGTAGCCCTCCAGCATTTCAGAGAAGCTTGTGAAGCTGCTCTGCATACTCTCAAATTTTGCGACGAACGCAGCCTGTGCCTCGCCCTTCCAGGTCTCGTTCAGCGCAAGGATCAGCGAGCGCAGCCGCGCCATCGTGTCGTCGTGCTGACTGCGGAGATTGCGGACCTCTGTCGCCTTGGAATTCAACACCTCGGGTGTTACCTGAATCAATGCCATGATCATTTCCTCCTATTTATATTTTATAAATTTTAAACTTCAAATTCAGCTGTCTGCTTTTTCTGCGTTTTTCTCCAGCTCTTCTCTCACGCTTGCCTGATAGCTCTGCACCTCTGCGTTGATGTAGCCCAGAAAATGAACCGAATCAATATCCTCATGCTGGAACAGGAACATCGTTTCCGCATCGATATACCCCTCCGGGAACGGTTCGCCAATGTAGTCATACGTGGTGTTTGTCTGCTCGTCATGAACGATTGTGCCGATAATGAGCAATTTCCGTGTGGCGCCCTGCAGAGCGACCACGCTTCCGATCGGAAGCAGATCCTTATACATAATACATATCCTCCCTTACTGGTGTTTACCGGAACGCAAATTCCAGCATCTCATCCACATATTTTTTGCTTTGCTTATAGAAAGACTTCACATTTTTCGCCGCTTCGATCACGAAATTCGCCGTCGAATCAGCGTCCATGAACTTACTCCGGAGCCATTCATCCGGCTTGTACCATTTGAACTCATTCCCGATGACGTCGTCAAACGAGGTTTTGCCCCACACAAAGGAATATCCGGTCTTGCCCGTCAGATCCGTATTGAGCTTTCCGAACGACTTGAGCATTTTCTCCGTGCCTTTCAGGAGCGACACCATATCCAGTCCCGTATAGGCCAGCTCGCCGAATTTCTCACCGGCTTTCTTGTTTCCGAGCATTTCGCCCAGCTCTCCGCCATTCTTCTTCAGCAGATCCTTCAGGTAATTTGTTTTCCCCACCTCGTCGTACTCATCACGCGCAACATGGACTATATCCGCGCTTGCGCTTGCAATATCGTTTCCTGCGCTGGTAATGATACAGAGTGCAACCGGAATTCCCGCAACGGTGCTGCACGCGGCAACTGCTCCGGCGATTTTGACAATACTCTTGCCGATCTTGACCGCGCCCTTGCCGTATTCCACGATATCATATACGGTCCCGTGATTCTGATAGCTTTTCTTTGCCGCGCTGACGACGTTCGAAACAGAGGTTTTGACCGCGCTGCCAAAGTCCGAAACATCGTCCTTGAGCTTGGAGAACCACCCCTTCTTTTTGCTGACCACCGCCTGCTTGACGCCGTCGCACAGGGTTTCGGAGGTCCGAAGGCCAAACGTCTTTCCCAGCTCGTCCGCGCATTTCTGTCTGTCGATCCCCCGCAGCGCGACAGCCGGCAGCGTTGTGGCCGCGAGGCCCGCGCCAATGGCGTCGGCAGCTTCGCCAAGCCCTCTTGCTCTGTGGCCGAGCTTCTGGTCCGTCTGCGTGAAGCGGTCGCTTGCGGCAAGCAGCATCTGCGTCATTGCCTCCAGCTGGGTCTGCTCTGTCGTGCATCTGCGGGAAAGCGCCTCCAGCGACTGTCTGATCTGCTGCGTCGCCGCGATCTGCATATCCAGTCCGTTCAGGACGCTGGAAACATTCGCGGCGACCGCGCGCATTGCACCCGACTGCTGTCTCAGCCGTGCCTGCGCCTGCTGGACGACTGCGGATTCAATTTTGATCTGCACCGGCACAACCTCCTTACCATTCGCCGCCTCCGCCGGAACCCGTCCCGCCTGACGCGGACATGGACGCCTTTGTTCGTGCTTCTGCGGCTTCAAACTCATCTGCGGCCTTGCGGATCGTGTGCGCAAGACGCGACAGCTCATCCTGGATCTTTCGGATCTCGCGCAGCCGGCGCTCGGCTGCCTGATCGTATGTATCGGCGGCTTCTCCGGCCCACACGCCGGCAAGCTGCTGCCGGAGCGCCTGAATGCTCTGCGCGATCTGACTGCATTGCTGCTCGCTCTGTTCAAGCTGTCTTGCCTGCGCACGCGCATTTTCATAATCTATGCGGATCAGGCTCATTTCTGAAGCTCCTTTCCAAGGGTGTGTTTCAGGATGGTTCTATCTTACACTATGTAAAATAATTTGTCAATATGTTAATTCAAATACGTTGTAATATACAAAAACTGGCGCTGCAATTTGTTAAAAACAGCAAATTACTCCAATATAGCGCGGCCCTGCAGGCTTGCGCCGTCCCAGATCCCGCAGGACGCAAGCGTTCTGGACTCCGCAATGGGCGCTCCCTGGTCGTACAGGCGGATCGCAGTACAGCTGCCGTAAACCTGCGGATACAGGGCGCGGAGCATTTCCAGAACACGCGCATTCACCTCCGCGACCGGCAGGAATGCCGGAAGCTCCACATCCAGCTGCTCGTCTCCGATGGTCAGGGTCACGATCACATTCTGACAGGCCTTCATTGCGGCGCGCCCTCCCGTACCAGCGCACGCAGCGTGCGCCGGATCTGCTCCGGCGTGCTCCTGCGGACGATCCAGTCCTCCGTCTCCTCCTCGCCGGGCTCCAGCCGGAGCAGCATATCGGAATCGTACACAAGACAAAGGCTTTCCAGCGTTCGCGTCTGCAAATGGACCGTGTTCACGCAGCAATAGCCGCACCGCCGTTCCAGACCGGCAAGCAGAAGCGCCGCCGCGTCCTCCGGCATTCCGGCTGCCAGCAGCTCTGCCCGGCCTGCGTCTGTGTCCTTCAGACAGTGCTGCAGCAGCTCGTTTGTAAGGCTCCAGTGCGTCTGCGCCTCAGGTGCTTCCTGCGCTTTGCAGCACTCCATCAGCCTTGCAAGCGCCAGCTCTTCTATTTCCCCGTCCGCAGCTCCGGTCAGGCTTGCCAGCTCGCCATCCTTTGTCAGCTGCGCCCAGCAGCTCCCCTGCCGGTACAATACGACGGACGGCTCCGCCTGTCCGCAGTTGACCGCATCGACGGTCAGATACAAGTCGCATTCCGCACAGATTTCAATGAGCCGCCGCAGATCGCCGCGCACGATCGCCGCGCCTTCAAATTGCCGCGTGATCGCGCCGCTCTGCTCCAGCTCCTCCAGGCAGACTTCATACGCCGCCCGGATCTCCTCGTGATCCATCATCATAAACGGGTCGCGCACGCCAAAAAGATGCTCCGCGCCCAATTCGGACGCCAGCACGACCAGCGCTCTGATCGAGAGCCTGCTCCGCTCCATTTTCTCTGCCTCCTCTATCTCCTCTATTTTTGTACTGCCTTCAGCTTGACCGCATGGCCATCCTGAACCAGATAGCCCATGCCGGCGCCTGCATCCTGTGACGCGGCGCTGTACGCCAGATCGGTCCGGGCAAACATATGCGCCTGCGCGCTTCCGCCAAGCAGAAGGGTCGTTTTTCCAGTCATTTCCATGGTGAAGCGCTCGCCCGAAGCGGACAGCTTTGTAATGTCCGCCGCGTTTCCGCTTACGATCACCGCGACGCGCAGCCCTTTGCCAAGGACCAGAATGCTGGCCAGCCGCCGCAGCGTCTGGTCGTTGATCGAATCGATGCAGCGCTTCAGATCGTCAATGCAGATCAGGATCCACGGCCAGTCCGTGCTCCCGGCGCTCGCGTCCTTTCTTTTCTGCATCTCCGGCATCAGCGCGGCGATCTCGCTGTCAAACGCCGCCGCAGCCTGCGCCTGCGCGCCGTGAAATACAATGTGCTTCGCAGGCGCAAGCTTTTCTGCGGCCTGCGCAAAAATGGCCTGAACGGTACTGCTTCCGTCCTGCGCGCAGGAGATCAGCAGAAACTGCTCCTGCGCAAGCGCGGCGAAGCACGGCTGCACGGACTGCTCCGTAAGACCGCAGAGGATCTGCTCCGACGGATATTCCCGCCAGTCCACGACCTCCGGCAGCACCGGGATCGGCGGCGGGCAGGCGCCTGTCCATGCCCCGCGCATCAGCCCGGCAAGCCGCCGGATCTCATTGACGCGGTCGATCTCCCGTTTTCCCGCTGCGGGAAGCGCCGTCTGGAATTCCAGCGGCGGAGTGCTTCTGACCAGACCGCGTCCGGCCAGATTTTCCGGCTCCAGACCGTTCGTTTTGCCGACGATCTGCGCGTAATCGCCGCGGTCCGTCATCCGCAGGCAGACAGCCGCCTTGATGTGCTGGCTGATCCGGTACGGCAGCGCGTTCACCGCGCCAGCGCTGACCAGCAGATACATCCCGCAGGCCGCGCCGTCCCGCACGAGCGTCTGCAAAAAGCCGTCGATATCCGGGTACAGCTCCAGCGCAGGCGCAACGTGATCCAGCAGAAGCACGATCCATGGCAGCTGCTCGCCGGTGGCTTCCCGGTAAGCGTCTATGCTGACGAGGCCCTGTCCGGCAAGCAGCTTCTTCCGGCGGTCCAGCGTGTCGATGAGCATGGTCGTCAGCTTGCTCTGCTTCTGCGCGTCGTCTCCGTCCACGATGCCGCCGACGTGCGGCAGCTCCCGGAACAGCCGGAGGCTCCCGCCGCCGAAGTCCATCAGATAGAGGTGCACCTGCTCCGGAGAATAGCAGAGGGAAAGGGACATGACCGCCGATTGCAGCAGCGTCGTTTTCCCGGTCGCAGGCGCACCGTAGACTGCATAGCTTCCGGATTCCGAGAAGTTCAGCGACATCGGGCGCTGCGACTGCGCCGCAGGATCGTCCAGAAGGCCGATGACGGCCCGCAGGCCCTGCTGCTGCGTTTCCCAATGCGCGCCGTCGAACGCCGCGCAGACGACGTCGCGCAGACGCAGCTGCTCGGGCAGCTTTGCCGTCCAGAGCTGCCGCGCCTTTTCCACGCCGCGCTCCCGGCAATAGCGGTCCAGATAGTCCACGACCGCATTGATCTCCTTTCGTTCGGAGCGGTATCCCGTTGTTTTTTCCGGTTCGTAGCAATGGCGGTTCCCGTACAGGTCCACCACAGCCGTCTGTCCGCCCGTCTGCCCCGCAGTCTCGCGGAACGGCTGATAGGGTGCGCCGCTCCAATAGGACTGGATCTGCTCATAGACCTCGTCCTCGCCCACCTGCACGTAGGCGCGGCCCGGCGTTGTGATCTGCGCCGCGTCGGTATGGTGCAGCATCTCCCGGCTGTCTGCGGCGTTTGCCACCTTCAAACACCAGCGGAAGCGCGTATTTGCGTTCATTTTATCGTCTACAACACCGGCGGGCTTCTGCGTCAGAAGGATCATATGGACACCCAGCGTCCGGCCAACCGCGAACACGCGATTGACCGCCTGCATGAATTCCGGGAACCGGTTCTTGAATTCCGCGAACTCGTCGATCACGATAAACAGATATCCCAGCTGCTCATCCGCCTTGCCCTCGCGCAGCAGCCGTCTGTAATCGGAGATATTGCTGACCTTCCAGCGGTCGAGCAGCTCCTTGCGCCGCGTCAGCTCGTATTCGAGCGCGATGAGGTTCCGGCCGATGCTCGTATCCAGATCAGATATGCGTCCGGCAAGATGCGGCAGATTCTGGAACGGGAGCAGCAGGCCGGTGCCCTTAAAGTCGATCAGCACGAAGCTGACCACATCCGGTGGGAAGCGGACTGCCATCGACAGGATCCAGGACTGCACCATTTCGGACTTGCCGGAGCCGGTCGTGCCCGCGACAAGGCCGTGCGGCCCGTGCCGCTTTTCATGAATATCGAACAGGAACGGCGTGCCGTCGCCGCGAACGCCGATCGGGACCGCCATGCTGCGCTCCGGCTCTGCGTTCGCCCAGTTTTTATCCAGTGCCAGCTCCGAGGGCCGCGAAACGTGATAGCCCTGCAGGAACGACACCGAGCGCGGCAGCGCCGGAGCGCCCTTCGCCTCCATGCGGAGCGGCGCCATGCTGCGTGCGAACTGCTCGTACCGGGCCTGCGGCACCTGCTCCGGCTGGAACGGCTGCTTCCGGGACGCGTGCCTGCGCTCAAACAGCACGCCCACTGCTTCCCTGCAGTCCAGAATATCGTGGCATTCCTCCGGGAGCAGATCGATCCGGTCAAACAGGTACAGCACGCTGATGCCAAGCTCCCGGCGGTTTGCCGTCAGAAATTTCATAAACGCGTGCTGCGTGACCGTCTCCGGCGCTGCGCACACGAACAGGTACCACGGCTTTGCACGCGGCGCTGCGCCGAGCCCGGCGTTCTGTCCGGCAGCGGCCCGCGCCGAGAAGACCGGCTCGAGCCGTTCAAGCAGTGCGCGGATCGTTTCGGGCGTGTTTGCGATCAGGCGCGCCGTATGCCCCTCGTCCCAGCAATGCGGCAGCCAGCGGCAGAATTCCCACTGCGCAGTCTCCTCCTGCTCGCAGAGCACGACGATCCGCAGATCGCAGTAGCTGTGATGGGCCGCGGCCTGCACGATCAGATTTTTCCCAAGCGCGACGCAGCGCGCGCGCTTTCCCACAACGCCGCAGGACAGATGCTCACCCAGCGGAACGCAGATCGGGCAGTCCGGAACCATGGCGAACCGCTCCGCGATCTGCGTCGGCTGCTCCGCGAGGACGTCGCTTTCCAGCCGCAGCATCTGCTTCGGCGCCTGAACCGAGAAGCTTGCGGGGAGCGTTCCGCTGCCAACGCGCAGGGAAAGAAAATCCTCGTCGCGGGAGAGCCGCCCCCACAGCTCCCGGTCGACCGCCGCCGCTCTTCGGATGCACACATCCGTCGACGGGGACATATGTGCAAGAACGGTCTGCTGTTCGCTGCGAAGCGCCTCCAGCTCACGGACCTGCTCCTGCAGATACGTGCTGTATGTATCCAGCCGCAGCTGCTGCTGGGAACGGTACTTTTTCTTTTCACCCCGGTAGCGGAGGATCGATACCACCACGCCGATGATGGTCGTGGGGACGCTGAAATACAGCATGGTCATCACATTGGTGACCAGAAGGCACACCGCGACCATCACGATCACGCTGAGCAGCGGCGCAAGCAGGATATTCAGCCAGCTGACATTCGGCTTTCCGCCGATCGTCGGCGGCGCCTGCAGCTCCAGCGTTTTGCAGGGCGTTTCCTCCAGCAGGCGCGGCGACGGCTTAAAGCAGAACGGATACGGATCATCCGGCGACACCGCCGTCCGCTTTTCGGGCGCAGCGGCCGGCTTCACGCGCACAGCCTTGCTGCTCCACACGAAGAGCCGGTCCCCGCTGACGCGGAGCTGGCAGAAGCCGATCGAGAGCACATCCCCGTCGGCAAGCACGCCGCTTCCGGCAAGGCGCATATTCAAATAGGTGCCGTTCCGGCTTTTGAGATCCTGAAAGTGCCACCGGCCATCCTGATAGAACAGCGCAGTATGCTTTCCGGAGATCTGCTGATCCGCGATCTGGATATCGCAGTCCGCGTTCCGGCCGATCGTGAGCCGTTCCGTCCCGGTCAGCGGCACCGGAACGGCGGCCTTTGTGCGGCACGGGTACGCCGTAAGCGCGAGATGCGCGTCCGGATCCAGAACGAGCGATTTTTCATACGGGAGCTTCTCCTGCCGGAACCCGGCGCCGGACACGGACCAGCTATCCGCGTCCGTTTTGACCGTGATCGTCTTTTTTCCAAGACAGGCAGCGGCAAGCTGGATGGTGCAGCCCGCAGCTTTTCCGATCGTGCACGTTTCGCCTGATTGGAGCTTCGCCTCAAGCAGCCGCTCCCGGTCATAGATGCGTATGATGATCTCCATATCTGCGTCTCCCATCAACCGTTATTGCCTGAATTGATTCAGGTCAGTAAAGGAAAAAATACGCGCCAGCTCGTCCGTATAGATCCCCATCACAGGCAGAAGCTTTGCGGTCTGCGCGTTTTGCAGGAACAGGAACAGCAGAGACAGGAAATTCGTCCAGCTCAGCTCCCGCGACTGATTTTCAATCGAGGAGATCGTCTGCCGCGTAACGCCGATGCAGTCCGCCAGCTGCGTCTGCGACAGGCCGAGCCGTGCGCGCAGCGCCGGAAGATTTTCCGCCATCGCCTGTGTATACTTTTTTCGATCCAGACTCAGAATTCCCAGTGGCTCCATGTAATTGCCTCATTTCCAAAATATCTCTAAATTTATCATACCAAATGGCAGTCAGATTGTCAATTTTCACATCATAAAATCCCGTGTCAGTGCCTCCCGGAGAAGCAGCCGTTCAACAGAACGAGGCTGCCGCAGTTTTTTATCTGCGGCAGCCTCGTTGTTTTTACGCAATATCGTACTGACTTTTATAGATTTCGTAATAGAAGCCCTTTTTCTCCAGCAGGTCGCGGTGCTTGCCCTGCTCGACGATGCGGCCGTCGCGCAGGACCAGAATGAGGTCGGCGTCGACGATCGTGGACAGGCGGTGGGCGATGATGAAGCACGTCCTGCCGCGCATAAGGCGGTCCATGGCCTTCTGGATGAGAAGCTCCGTGCGCGTGTCGACATTGGACGTCGCCTCGTCGAGGATCAGCAGCTCCCGCTGCGCGAGAAGCGCGCGCGCAATGGTCAGCAGCTGCTTCTGGCCGGAGGAGATGGACGAGGTATCGCTGCCGATGACCGTATCGTAGCCCTGTGGAAGCGTGCGGATAAAGTGGTCGCAGTACGCCTCGTCGCAGGCGCGGATGATCTCCTCGCGCGTCGCGTCCGGCTTGCCGAAGGCCACGTTCTCGGCAATCGTGCCGCCGAAGAGCCACGTGTCCTGCAGGACCATGCCGAAGCGGTCGCGCGTGGAAGCGCGGGAATAGTCCGCGATGTCGCGCCCGCTCAGCAGAATACTGCCGGAATCGACGTCATAGAAGCGCATGAGCAGATTTACAATTGTTGTCTTGCCCGCGCCGGTCGGGCCGACGATGGCGACGTGCTGGCCCTTTTCCACGTGCAGGTTCAGATTCTGAATGAGCTCGGTGTCCGGCTCGTAGGAGAAGTCCACGTGGCGGAACTCTACGCTGCCGTCTCCGCCTGCGGGAAGCTCCTGTTCGATCGGCGCTTCCTCCGGCAGCTCCAGCAGGTCGACAACGCGCTTTGCAGCTGCCTTGGCCTGCTGCAGCGTGCTCAGGCCATTGGAGATCTGCTCAAGCGGCTCGGAAAACTGCCGCGCGAACAGCACCAGCGTCACGATCACGCCCACCGGAACGCCCTGCCGCACGATGAGCCAGCCGCCCAGCAGGTTGATGGCGATATACGCCAGCGAATTGGACGCGGCAATGACCGGCTGGACGATGGCGGAGAGATAGGTTGCCTTCGCCTCGGAGACGCGGCGCGCATCGTTGATCTGCGCGTGGCGCTCGGCGCAGTGCTCCTCGAGGTTATAGGCCTTTGTCGTCGCGTAGTTCGTGTAGGCTTCCTCCACAACGGAATACAGCTCGCCAGACTGCTTGAACATCTGATGGAAATACGTTTCCGAGCGGCCCGCGATCTTGGCCGACAGCCAGATGGAGACCGGCATGAACGCGATCACGGCCAGCGAAAGCTGCCAGTTCTGCAAAAACATCACGACCGCGATGGCCAGGATCTGCAAAAAGCCGCCTGTAATGGTGTCGAGGACGGTATGCAGGGAGCCGCCGATCCGGGACACGTCCTCCGTCATGCGCGAGAGAATATCGCCGACGGGCGTGTGATCGACAAAGCTGACGGGCAGGCGCTGGATTTTGTCGGAGATCTGGATGCGCAGATTGCAGGTAAAATACCGGCTGACGGCGCGGTTGAGCAGCTGCATTTTGCCGTAGCTGATGGCGGCGCGCAGGAGATACACACCGGCCAGCGCCAGAAGCCCCGGCGCGAGCTGCGCCAGCACGAACGCGCCCGTCTCCGGCGCGTCAAAATAGTCAATTAAGATCTGCACCAGCGCGCCCATCTGCGTTGGGATGATCAGCGCACACACAACAAGCGCCAGACTCATGACGACGCCGAGCGCAAGCTGCCAGCGGATGGCCTTCGCGCCCTTCAGCAGCTGGATGAGCGCGTCGGCGGAAACGTGGGTTCTCTGTTCCTGCTTCACTTCGCGTCACCTCCGGTCTGTGAGGCATAGATCTCCTGATAGATCTTGCAGCGGGACAAAAGCTCCGCATGAACGCCGTGGTCGACCAGCCGCCCGCGATCCATGACGAAGATATGATCCGCGTTCATGGCCGAGGTGATGCGCTGGGTGATGACGATCTGGGTCTTGCCCTGAATTTTCTCGTTGAGGCTCCGCCGCAGATTCGCCTCCGTCAAAAAGTCGAGCGCAGAGAAGCTGTCGTCAAAGACATAGATCGGCGCGTCCTTTAAAATGGCGCGCGCGATGCACAGGCGCTGCTTCTGGCCGCCGGAGAGGTTCTTGCCGGACTGCTGGAGCGGATGCTCCAGATGCTCGGGCAGGGAATTGAGGAAAGGCGTGAGCTGCGCGATATCGGCGGCTTCGAGAATGTCCGCTTCCTCCGCACCGGGACGGCCCATCTCGATGTTGTGCCGGATGGTGCCGGAATACACGGCGGTCTTTTGCAGGACACAGCTGATGTTCTTCCGGATTACGCCCCGGTCGATCTGCGAAGCGCTGACGCCGTCGAAGAGGATCTGTCCTTCGGTCGGCAGACGGAAGGACAGCAGCAGCTGCACAAGCGTACTTTTGCCGCTGCCCGTGCCGCCGATGACGGCGATCTTCTGCCCCGACAGAATGTGCATACTGACATTCTGCACGGCGGCCTCCGACGCGCCCTCATAGCGGAAGGTCACATGGTCGAGGGCGATTTCGCCCCTGAACGTGTGCTCCGCGCCTTTGGCTGTCTCCTGCATCCCTGCAGCGTGGAAAATTTCGCCGATGCGGTCCGCCGCGACCTTGGCGTGCGGCAGCATGACCATCGCGAAGCCGCCCATCAGAACGCCGTTGGCGACAAGCGCCAGATACTGGATGATGGCAAAGATATCGCCGCCGGAGATGGCGTGGCTGCCTGTCTCCATACGCCAGCCGCCGAGCCATATGATCGCCACGCCCGCAAGATTCACGAGCAGCACGGCCGCCGGACTCAGAAGTCCCATCTGCACGTTGGCGTTGATGATGTTCTCGGCCATGACGTGCGTCGCGTCGGCGATCTTCTGCTGCAGACTCGCTTCCTTATTAAATGCGCGGATGACGCGGATGCCGTGCAGACGTTCGCGCATGACGTCGTTCTGAATGTCGATGTACTTGTCGGACGTTTCGTGCAGGGGACCGATCCGTTTGCTGATGGGCCGGACGATCAGAAAGATCGCCGGGACGAACAGCAGCAGGATCAGGCTCATCATCACGTCCTTGCGCAGCGACAGAATGACGCCGCCGAAAAACAGCACCGGAATCGTAATGAGGCTGCCGGAGATCATCGATGCGACCCAGGAGACCGTTCCGATATCGTAGGTCGACCGGGACAGGAGCGCGGCAGCGCCGATGGCGTTGAATTCCTCGAACGTCATATTGTTGACGAGGGAAAACACGTCCGTGCGCAAGTCGGCGTTGAAGCCCGCGACCACGTCACAGCTGATCTTCCGCCCGGCCAGAAGCGCGGCAAGGCCAGCCGCCGCAACGGCCAGCATCCACGCGCAGCAGCGCACGATATACGCAAAGTCCGACTGCCGGACGCCGTTATTCAAAATGTCGTTCATGATCGTCGGCAGCAGCAGATCGCACACCGTCGCCGCCGCGACCAGCAGCATCGCCAGCGCAATGCGCCTGCGGTACGGCTTCAGATAAGGCAGGATATCCTTCATGAATGGCTCTCATTCCTCTCTGTAGTTCATTTCCCGGAAGACAGTCCAGATTTTTATTATAGCATGGCAAACAAGCGTTCGCAAGTGTCTTTTTTATTTTAAAGAGCCGAAGCGTTCCTGCTTTCCATGATCTTCAATCTCCGCATTCTTTCGTTATTGCCGTATCTATATTCATTATTGTCGAAATATCAACTTGCATTGCAGTCCGGACGATGGTATGATGGCAGTGCTGAAACGGACAGCGGACTGTGCGGACGCTTGTATACCTTGTTCGTTCCAATTCCTCGTCATCCTTTCTGACATCTCCCTTCTGCATCCGCGCCGCACAGCCACAGGACCCCGCCGGGCACTGCCGCCCGGCGGGGTCCTGTGCGTTCGACCATGCGGAAAAGCGCCGCTTTTTGTTTGAAATAGCGAAACACTCTATTGCAATCGCGTCCGGCTGCTGGTATAATGCAAGCAGAAAGGAAGCCTTTCGGCTTTGTTTTCCCAAACGTTGTTTTCTTTGGAGGATAACCATGCAATATAAAAAATTATTTGCCCTTCTGCTGGCGCTGGCGCTTGTATGCGGAAGCCTGTCCGGCTGCGCGTCTGAGCGGCAGACGGCCCCGGCAGAGCCGACCGTTCCGTTCACCGACTCGCTTGGCCGAACCGTCGACATCCCTGAAACGCTCACGCGCGTAGCTCCGAGCGGCGCGGTCGCGTCGATGTTTCTGGCGACCATCGCGCCCGAATATATGACGACCATCAACGCAACGCCGTCGTCCAGCCAGTACAAATATCTCGACCCGCGCCTGATCGATCTGCCGACGACCGGCCAGATGTACGGCAGCAAGTCGACGCTGAATCTGGAATCCATTCTGACCTCCGGCGCGCAGGTCGTGATTGATCTGGGCGACAAAAAGGACAACATGGCCGCCGATCTGGACGCGCTGCAAAGGCAGATTGGGATGCCCGTGATCTTCATCGAGGCAGATCTTCCGCATATGGCCGAGGCATACCGGACGCTCGGAAAAATCCTGAGCGGCAAGGAGGCGCGCGGCGAAGAACTGGCGGCATTCGTCGACGAGACTGTCTCGCTGGCGGAGGAAAACGCCGCGAAAATTCAGGATTCCGAGCGCATTTCCGTCCTGTACACCTCCGGCTCGTCCGGCCTCAATACAAACGCGAAAGGCTCCATTCAGGCGCAGGTACTCGACCTCATGGGCATTGAAAATGCCGCCGTGGTCGAGGACGTCAGCAATAAGGGCGGCGGCAACCCCATCAATCTCGAGCAGCTCTACCGCTTTGACCCGGACGTGATTTTATTTACAGCAGGCAGCACTTACTCGACTGCGGCAGACGACGAGGCGTGGCAGCCGCTGCGCGCGATCCAGACCAGACAATTTTATGAGATCCCGTCCATGCCCTACAACTGGCTTTCCAATCCCCCGAGTCTTAATATGCTGCTGGGCGTATGGTGGCTGGGAAATCTGCTGTATCCGCAGTATTATGCCTATGATATGGTGGAAAAGACGCAGGAAATGTTCAGGCTGCTCTGGAATTACGACTTAACTGCGGAGGACGCGCGGGCCATGCTCGCCAATTCCACGCTGAAGGGAGCGTCATGAAACGGCTTCTGACACGGGGCGCGCTGCTGCTCCTGCTGTGCGCGCTGCTGGCCGCTTCCGGCTTCGCGGATGTCAAGGCCGAGGCGGTCTGCCAGCAGGACGTTCTGTTCTGCACGGATGAGCGACTGATGACCGGAACCGGCAGAAATACCTTCTCTCCGGACAGGCCCATGACCCGCGCCATGGTCGTCGCAACGCTCTACCGTCTTGCGGGCAGCCCCGAAGTGACTGAGAAGGCCGCGTTCACCGACGTTGCCTCCGGCAGCTATTATGAAGCAGCCATCCTGAACCGCTTCACCGCTTCGCAGAGCGAAAAGGCATAAGCATACATCTTTCCTGCCTCCCGGCCGTTTGGCCGGGAGACAATTTTTCTGCGGTTTTCCTTGAAAAGCGGTAAAAAAACGAATATAGTTGATAGGGATAGGACGCACACAAGGCTTCCCTTTGGATGCCGCCATACCATTTTCCGGCGATTTGAACCTGAGGTATTATGATATGAAAATTCTGATCATTGAAGACGAGATCCTGCTTGCGGACTCTCTCCGGGCCATGCTGGAGGGGAAGGGATTTTCCGTCGAGGCGGTGCATGACGGCGAGACGGGGGCGGAATATGCCGAGACGGGCATATATGATCTGCTCATTCTCGACGTGATGATGCCGGGCATGGACGGCTATCAGGTCGCGCGGCAGGTGCGCGCGAAGCGCTGTGGGACGCCGATCCTGATGCTGACGGCAAAGTCGTCGCTTGAAGACCGCATCGAGGGGCTGAACGCGGGCGCGGATTATTATCTCACGAAGCCCTTTGACGCGCGGGAGCTGCTGGCCTGCGTCGGTGCGCTGCTCCGGCGGCAGGGCGCGGAGGTCAACGCGCTCTCGTTCGGCAACACGACGCTCGATCTGGCCTCCGGAACGCTGATCTGCGGGCAGCGGCAGCTGCGGCTGTCCGCGCGGGAATTCGACGTGATGCGGTATCTTTTGCAGACAAAGGGGCAGAATGTGTCCAAGGAGGCCATTTTGTCGAAGGTCTGGGGCTTTGATTCCAACGCGGTAGAAAACCATGTGGAGGTCTACGTCGGCTTCCTGCGCAAAAAGCTTGCGGCCATCGGCTCGAACGTGCGCATTGAGGCCGTGCGTCGGCTGGGCTATCATCTGGAGGTGGGCGAGGTATGCTGAAAAAGCTGCGTCTGAAGATCATTCTTGCGATCGTGCTGGTCGCCGCCGTGATGCTCGGCGCGATCCTCGGCCTTTTCTATACGCTGACGAAGCAGAATCTGCGCACCCAGTCGATCAGCATGATGCAGGCAATCGCGGCCGACCCCTTCGCGCCTGTCCAGCCGGAGCGCGAACCGCAGCAGGTGCGCCTGCCGTATTTCGTGCTGCAGACCGACGCGTTCGGCAATCTGGTCGCCATCGGCTCAAGCGATTACGATCTGACCGACCGGACGTTTCTGCGGATGGTCGCCGCCGCGGCGCAGGCCTCACGGGACGCCATCGGCGAGATCCCGGAATACAGCCTGCGCTACTGCCGCGTGACCGGCAGCGTGATCTTTGCAGACATTTCCAGTGAACAGCAGACGCTGCGCACGCTTTTGAAGACCGGCGCGCTGCTCGTCGCGCTCGGCCTGCTTGCCTTTTTCGGCCTTGCTGTGCTGCTCGCGCGCAGTGCGGTCCGGCCAGTGGAGGAAGCGTGGCGGCAGCAGAAGCAGTTTGTCGCCGACGCGTCGCACGAGCTGAAAACGCCGCTGACCGTCATTCTGACAAACACGGAGCTGCTGCAAAGCCCGGATTATGACACGGCGCAGAAGCAGACCTTCCTTTCCGGCATCGACGCCATGGCGAAGCAGATGCGCGCGCTGGTCGAGCGGCTGCTGGAGCTGGCGCGGGCCGAGAATGAACAGGCGTCGCGTGCATTCACGCCATGCGATCTCAGTCAGATCACTGAGAGCAGCGCGCTGCTGTTCGAGGCCGCGCTGTTTGAACGCGGTCTGACACTGCAGACGGAATTGGAGCCGGACATCACCGTCAGCGGCGATGAACGCCAGCTCAGCCAGCTCGTGGAGATCTATCTCGACAACGCCCGGAAGTACGCCTCCGGCGGCACGGTCGCCGTCCGTCTGTCCCGGTGCGGGAAGAACCGCTGCCGCCTGTCCGTCTCAAACGAGGGCGAGGCGCTTTCCCCGCAGGCGCTGCGGCAGATCTTTGACCGCTTTTCCCGCGCAGACGCCGCGCGGACGCGCGACGGCAGCTTTGGCCTTGGCCTTTCCATCGCGCAGGCCATCGCGCAGACGCACGGCGGCAGCGTCTGGGCAGAGAGCGACGGCGGCGTCAACACCTTCTTTGCCGAACTGCCGGTGCTGTCCGGGCATGAAAAGCGCCAAGAGACGGCAAAAAAGGGTATATGATTTTATGCAGAGCGCCGGTACGCCTCCGGTTGCAAAACGGCGAAAAAGGTGATATATTAGAAATGATATAAATTAGAAGGTGGTACAGCTATGAACACACAGCATTTGCAGTATATCATTGAGATCGAACGCACCCGGTCGATCTCGCAGGCGGCGGAGAACCTGTTTATCGGCCAGCCGAATCTCAGCCGCATCCTGCACGATGTGGAGCAGATGCTGGGCTTCCGCATTTTTGAGCGCTCCACGCGCGGCGTCCGGCCCACGACGCGCGGCACGATCTTTCTGCAGCACGCAAAGTCCATCCTGCGCGAGACGGAGGCCATTGAGGCCCTCGGTCCCAAGCGGGCCGTGGCGAACCGGCTGCGCGTGTGCATCCCGCGCTCGGCGGCCATGCTGGATCTGACGGCGCAGTATCTGGCCGGACTGCCGCAGGCAGAGCCGGTCGACGCGGTCATCCGCGAATGCCACGCGCGCACGGCGCTCGAAACGCTTGCAAGCGGCGAGACGGAGATCGGCGTGATCCGCTTCCGCTCGGAATACCGCGATTATTTTGACGAGCAGACCAGCGCCCGCGGCCTGAGCTTCGAGCTTTTGAGCAAATACCACTACCTCGTCACCATGAACCAGTCACATCCGCTTGCCGGGCGCAGCTCCGTTCTGCGCACGGAGCTTGACGGGCTGCCGGAGATCGTTCACGGGGACGTGTTCCGCGTACAGGGCAAGCCGGAGGAGCCGGTGCGGCGGAAGATCTACTGCGTCGACCGTCTGGCGCAGATGACGCTCCTCGAAACAATTCCGAATTCCTATATGCTGGCCCCCGCCATCCCGGAGCACTGCATCCAGCGCTGGAATCTTGTCCAGCTCCCGTGCAGCGACAACCAGAGTTTGTATCTCAACGCGCTGGTATATCATAAGCAATATGCAATGAGCGAGATCGAGGCCGGATTCGTGCAGTTTGTGCGGGAACACAAGGCATTTGTCTGATACTTCCCACAGGAACGGAATTGAACCAACATATCAAAAAGAATATATCTTTGCATAAAAAAGCATTGGTGCTTCCAGCATAATACCGATATAATTTTATCGCAATAACCGATAAAATTATATCGGTATATTTTGTTCGATTCAAATCTGAAATTGGGGGTTTTTGTGTATGAGCAAGATCACTGTTATCGGCGCGGGAAGCGTCGGCTCCACGATTGCGAACGACCTGATGATCCAGGGCACCGCATCCGAGATCGTCCTGATCGACGTCAATAAGCAGAAGGCCTTTGGCGAGGCCATGGATATCTATCAGGGCGCGCCGTTCTGTTCTCCGACGATCGTCCGCTCCGGCGACTATGACGCGGCCTCCGGCTCCGACATTGTCATTATTACCTCGGGTCTTCCCCGCAAGGCCGGACAGAGCCGTCTGGAGCTGGCGCAGGCCAACGTCAACATTATCAAGGACATTGCCCCGCAGATCACGGCTGCCGCGCCGGACGCCATCTATATTATCGTATCGAACCCGGTCGACGTGCTGACGTATGTGTTCCACAAAATTTCCGGCGTTCCCGAGAGCCACATCATCGGCTCCGGCACCATCCTCGACACCAGCCGCCTGCAGTCGACGCTTGCAAAGCGCTTCTGCATCAGCCCGAAGAATGTCCACGCGCACGTCTACGGCGAGCACGGCGATTCCTCCTTCGTGCCCTGGAGCCTTGTGCACATCGCGAACAACCATATTGATTCCTATAAGGAGCATTCCCCCGACTGTGACCGCATCAAGTGGAACCAGGATTACGAGGAGATCGAGCAGTTCGTCAAGACCTCCGGCGCGCAGGTCATCAAGAACAAGGGTGCAACGTTCTATGCCGTCGCCATGTCGGTCTGCCACCTGTGCAAGTGCGTGCAGAGCACGGCCGGAACGGCTGTGACCGTCTCTACCATGATGCACGGCGAATACGGCGTGTCCGATGTCTGCCTGTCCACGCTCGCGCTGGTCGACAATCAGGGCGTGCGCGGCAAGATCCTCAACCAGCTGACCGACGGCGAGATCGACAAGCTCCGCGCCAGCGCGGAAAAGCTGAAGGAAGTCATCCGTCAGGTCGAGATTTGAGAAAAGAAGGAGAGCAAACGATGGAATATCGCGTCGAACACGATTCCATGGGTGAGGTCCGCGTCCCGGCGGACAAATACTGGGGCGCACAGACCGAGCGCAGCCACAACAACTTCCCGATCGGCGTCAGCATTGAGACGATGCCCGCCGAGATCATCCATGCCTTCGGCATTCTGAAAAAGGCCGCTGCCCGCGCCAACCGCGCCCTGCGTCCTGAGAAAATGACCGAAGAAAAGCTTGCCGCCATCGAGCAGGCGGCGGACGAGGTCATTTCCGGCCAGCTTCTGGACAATTTCCCGCTCGTCGTCTGGCAGACCGGCTCCGGCACACAGTCGAACATGAACAGCAACGAGGTCATTGCCAACCGCGGCAATGAGATCGCGGGCAAAAAGCTGCTGCACCAGAACGACGATATCAATATGTCGCAGTCGTCTAACGACACATTCCCGACGGCCATGCACATTGCGGCGGTCTGCGCGCTTGAGGACAAGGTCATCCCCGCCATCGACACGCTGGTAACAACGTTCCGCCGTCTGGAGGCGGAAAACGAGGGCGTCGTCAAATCCGGCCGGACGCATCTGCAGGACGCCACGCCCATCTCCTTCCCGCAGGAGATCTCCGGCTGGAGATCGAGCCTGGAACGGGATAAGGAACTGCTGCTTCTGGCCGTGAAGCCCCTGAAGGAACTGGCGCTCGGCGGCACCGCCGTCGGCACGGGCCTCAACACGCCAAAGGGCTTTGATACAGCGGTCGCCGCTGAAATTGCGAAGCTGACGGGCAAGGACTTCAAAACGGCAGAGAACAAATTCCACGCGCTGACCAGCAAGGACGAGATCGTCTTCGCGCACGGCGCACTCAAGGCGCTGGCCGCCGATATGATGAAAATCGCGAACGACGTGCGCTGGCTGGCCTCCGGCCCGCGGGACGGCCTCGGCGAGATCTTCATTCCCGAAAACGAGCCTGGCTCGTCCATCATGCCCGGCAAGGTCAACCCAACCCAGTGCGAGGCCGTTACGATGGTCGCCGTGCAGGTCATGGGCAACGATGTGGCCGTGTCCATGGCCGCGTCGCAGGGCAATTTCGAGCTGAACGTGTTCATGCCGGTCTGCATCTATAATTTCCTGCAGTCGGCACGTCTGCTGGCCGAGTCCATCGTGTCGTTCAACGACCGCTGCGCCTGCGGCATCCGCGCCAACCGAGAGAAGATGGAGCACAATCTGCACAACTCCCTCATGCTCGTCACGGCGCTGAACCCGTACATTGGCTATGAAAACGCGGCGAAGACAGCTAAAAAAGCCTACAAGGAAAACATCTCCCTCAAGGAAGCCTGCGTGAGCCTCGGCTTTTTGACGGCGGAGCGCTTCGACGAGGTGTTCCACCCGGAGAACATGATCTGACGGGAGGACACGCAATGAATTACAGCTATTTCCCCGGCTGCACGCTCAGGACAAAGGGTGCGCAGCTGGACAGAGCCGGACGGCGCGCAGCGGAGAAGCTCGGCTTTTCGCTGTGCGAGATCCCGGAGTGGCAGTGCTGCGGCGCGGTGTATCCGCAGGCAAACGATGAAATTGCCACACGGCTTTCCTCCGTCCGGGCGCTCATGGCCGCGCGTGACGCGGGCCAGCCGCTGGTGTCCCTCTGTTCTGCCTGTCATCACGTTTTGAAGCGCGTGAACGGCGATATGCAGCACAATGAGGACATCCGCGTCAAGGTCAACAATTACTTAAAGCCGGAAACGCCCTACGAGGGTGAGACAAAGGTTCTGCACTATCTCGAAGTCCTGCGCGACGAGATCGGCTGGGATGCAGTCAAGGCAGCTGTCGTAAAGCCGCTTACAGGCAGAAAGATCGGCGCATATTACGGCTGTATGCTCCTGCGGCCCAGTCGCGAGATGCAGTTTGATGACCCGGAGAACCCGAAAATGCTCGAGGACTTCATCCGGGCCATCGGCGCGGAGCCTGTGATTTACGCGCAGCGCAACGAATGCTGCGGCGGCTATATGGCGGTCGAGAACAGGTCCTACGCCGCAAAGCAGGCACAGAAGATCATGGACAACGCAAAGGCGCAGGGCGCGGAGCTTCTGATCACGGCCTGTCCCCTGTGCAGCTATAATCTGCTGCACAACACGGACGGCGCGCTGCCTGTCGTTTATTTCACGGAGCTTCTGGCCGAAGCGCTTGGCTGCGGGGAGGAGGACGCATGAACAACCAGAACATGATCGAAACCGTCACCCGCATTTCCGGCGTAAACCCCAGAAAGTGTATGCGCTGCGGCAAATGCTCGGCGAGCTGTCCGGCGTATGACGAGATGGAATACCATCCGCATCAGTTTGTCTCCATGGTCGAAAACGGCCGAATTGAGGAGCTGCTTTCCTCGAAGGGCATCTACACCTGCCTGAGCTGCTTTGCCTGCGTCGAGCGCTGTCCCCGAAACGTGGAGCCGGCGAAGCTCATCGAGGCCGTGCGCAATGCCGTGCAGCGCCAGCAGGGCATGGATCACCTGAAGCCCGAACGCATCCCGGAGATTCTTGACGAGGAGCTGCCGCAGCAGGCGATTGCCGCGGCGTTCCGCAAATATAAAAAGTAAGGAGGGAACGCAATGCAGAGAATCGGCGTATTCGTATGCTGGTGCGGCAGCAACATTGCCGCGACCGTCGACGTGGAACGCGTCTCGCAGGCTCTTTCAAAGGAACCCGGCGTTGTTTTCTCCACCAATTATCAGTACATGTGTTCCCAGACCGGGCAGCAGATGATTCAGGACAAGATCCATGAATACGGTCTGACCGGCGTGGTCATCTGTTCCTGTTCGCCCAGAATGCACGAGCAGACGTTCCGCAAAACCTGCGAAAAGGCAGGGCTGAACCCCTATATGGTCGAGATCGCGAACATCCGTGAGCAGTGCTCCTGGATCCACAAGGACAAGGAAGCCGGCACGGAAAAGGCCATCATTCTGGGCCGCGCCGCCATCGCCAAGGTACATCTGAACGCGCCGCTGACCGCGGGCAGCAGCCCGGTCACCAAGCGCGCGCTCGTCATCGGCGGCGGCATCGCGGGCATCCAGACGGCACTGGACATTGCCGAGGCGGGCTTTGAGGTCGATATCGTCGAAAAGCAGCCGACCATCGGCGGCAAGATGACCCAGATCGACAAGACGTTCCCGACGCTCGACTGCGCGGCGTGTATCCTGACGCCGAAAATGGTTGACTGTGCGCAGAACGAAAAGATCCATATCTATTCCTATTCCGAGGTCGAATCCGTCGGCGGCTTCGTCGGCAATTTCCATGTAAAGATCCGCCGCAAGGCGCGCTTCGTCAAGGAGGACGTCTGCACCGGCTGCGGACTGTGTACGGAAAAGTGTCCGCAGAAGAAGGTCCCGAACGAATTTAACCTCGGTATGGACAATCGCCGCGCGATCTATATCCCGTTTGCGCAGGCCGTGCCGAAGGTCGCGACCATCGATCCCAACTACTGCAATATGCTCAAAAACGGCAAGTGCGGCGTGTGCGCGAAGGTCTGCTCCGCCGGAGCGATCGACTACAAGCAGACCGACACGTTTATCGAGCAGGAATACGGCGCGATCGTCGCCGCGACGGGCTTCAACCCCATCGATCTTTCCAAATTCGACGAATTTGCCTACAGCCAGAGCCCGGACGTCGTTTCCAGCCTCGAATTTGAGCGCCTGATGAACGCTGCCGGTCCCACGAGCGGCACGCTCCTGCGCCCGTCCGACGGGACGCACCCGAAGACCATTGTCTTTGTGCAGTGCGTCGGCTCCCGCTGCGACGGTGCGGAGAAGGGCAAGCCCTACTGCTCCAAGATCTGCTGTATGTACACGGCGAAGCATGCCATGCTCTGCCGCGAAAAATACCCGGATACGGATGTGTATGTGTTCTACATCGACGTGCGCACCCCCGGCAAGAACTTTGACGAGTTCTACCGCAGAGCCGTCGAGCAGTACGGCGTGCATTACATCAAGGGCATGGTCGGCAAGGTCACGCCCGAAAACGGCAAGCTGAAGGTGCAGGCCTCCGATCTGCTGGACAACCGGCAGCTGCATATCGACGCTGACATGGTCGTGCTGGCTGCCGCCATCGAGCCGGATAAGTCCGCGCGGCCGCTGGCCACGATGCTGACCGCCTCCATGGACACGAACGACTTCTTCACCGAGGCCCACCCGAAGCTCCGCCCGGTCGAAAGCCCGACGGCAGGCGTGTTCCTGTCCGGTATGTGCCAGGGGCCGAAGGATATCCCGGAGACGGTCGCACAGGCGTCCGCCGCTGCGGCAAAGGTCATCGGGCTTCTGTGCAAGGACTCGCTGACGTGCAACCCGTGCGTGGCGCAGCCGGACGAGATGATGTGCAACGGCTGCTCGAACTGCGAAAAGGTCTGCCCGTATGGCGCGATCACGTACATTGACAAGGAATTCAGAGGCCCGAACCGCACGACACTCGTGCGGCGCGTCGCGCAGGTCAACCCGGCAGTCTGTCAGGGCTGCGGCGCGTGTACCGTCGCGTGTATGTCCGGCGCGATGGATCTCAAGGGCTTCTCCAACCGGCAAATCATTGCGGAGGTGGATGCGATATGCAGGTAAACGGCTCCTGGACGCCCACGATCGTGGCGTTCTGCTGCAACTGGTGCTCCTACGCGGGCGCCGATCTTTCCGGCACGAACCGGCTGAGCTACCCGGCCAATGTGAAGATCATCCGCATTCCGTGCTCCTGCCGGTTAAACCCGATGTTTATTCTCCGCGCGTTCCAGCGCGGGGCCGACGGCGTGATCCTCTGCGGCTGCCATCCCGGCGACTGCCATTACACGACCGGCAACTATTATGCCCGGCGGCGCATGACGCTCCTGTTCTCCATGCTGGACTTCCTCGGCATCGAACGTGAGCGCACGCGCGTGGAATGGGTCTCGGCAGCGGAGGGCGCGAAGTTCGCCAAAACCATGAACGAATTCGCCGAGACGATCACGAAGCTCGGCGAGAACCGCAGACTGGAGGATCTGAGATGCAAAGAGTAAAGGAAAAAGCGATCCAGCTGCTGCAAGATCAGATTGTTGACCGCGTCATCGGCTGGCGCGCGGGCGAATTCTTCTATGATCTGACACCGTCCGTATTCACGAGCGTGGAAGATATCGAGAAAAATTTCGTCTGGAGCGTCTTCTCCGGCGCGAATCTGTCCAAATATCTCATCGCGGAATCCCGCAAAGGCGGCAAGGCCGCCGTGTTCCTGAAGCCCTGCGACAGCTATTCGTTTGTCCAGCTTCTAAAGGAGCACCGCATCCTGCGCGAGAGCGTCTACGCCGTCGGCGTACAGTGCGGCGGGATGTGCGACATGGAGGCTATCAAGGAGCAGGGCCTTGCCGGTGTCACAGCAGTGACGGAGGATGGCGAAGCTCTTTGCGTTTCCACGATCTACGGCGAGGAAACGATCAAAAAGGCCGATGTGCTGCTGCTCAAGTGCAAGACCTGCAAGAGTAAAAAGATCGTCTGCTATGACGAGCTGCTTGGCGAGCAGGGCGAGGAAAACGTGGACTGCGGCCGGTTCGACGAGGTTCAAAAGCTCGAAGCCATGACAGCCGAGGAGCGCTACGCGTTCTGGCGCGGCGAGCTGTCGCGCTGTATCCGCTGCAACGCGTGCCGCAACGTGTGTCCCGCGTGCTCGTGCGAAAAGTGCGTGTTCGACAACCACGATTCCGGCTTTGAGAACAAGGCCATTGCCGATTCGTTCGAGGAGAACATGTTCCACATCATCCGGGCCTTCCACGTCGTCTCCCGCTGCACCGACTGCGGCGAATGCTCCCGCGTCTGTCCGCAGCATATCCCGCTGCATTTGCTCAACCGCAAGTTCATCAAGGACATCAACGAGCTTTACGGCGACTATCAGGCCGGAGCCGATTTTGACTCCCGCCCGCCGCTCATGGATTTCCGCAAGGACGACTGTGAGCCGTCCGTCGTCTATGAAAGAGGAGGTGCGCAATGAAACAGCTTCCCCTCTGCAAGCTTCAGAGCCTGTTTGCCGCCGTGTCGGCAGCACAGAAGCTCTATATTCCGGCGGACGACGCCGCCGGTCAGGCCAGCTTCACCGTCTGGCAGGAGGGTATAGCGCTTACCAAGAAGCTCAACACCGTCCGCTCGGCCAAGGATCTGTTTTTCCCGCAGGTGGAAAACCTCGTCGGCTTCCGCGTGACGGGCAGGCAGCTTGACCTTGTGGAAACGCGCGACCCGGCGGAGCCGTTCGTCCTGTTCGGCGTGCGCGCGTGCGACGCAAGAAGCTTTGAAATTCTCGACCGCGTCTTCCTTTCCGAACCGCAGGACACCTATTACGCCGCCCGCCGCGCACACGGCACCGTCGTGACGCTGGCCTGCACCCGCCCCGAGGAAACGTGCTTCTGTCCGGCCTTCGGCATCGATCCTGCGGCCCCGCAGGGCGATATCAGCTGCTGGATCGAGGACGAAACGCTCTTCTGGCAGGCCAACACGGAAAAGGGCGCGGCGCTGACCGCGAACCTTCCCATGCTGGAGGATACGGACGGTGCGGCAGTCGCGGCCCAGCAGGAAAAAACGCGTGCGCTTCTCAAAAAGCTCCCGCTGGCCGGGCTCGATCTGTCCGCCGTTGGCGCAGGCAAAACAAAGGAACTCTTCGACCGCCCGGAATGGAAGCAGCTGTCCGAAAGCTGCCTCGGCTGCGGCACGTGCACCTTCGTCTGCCCGACGTGCCAGTGCTATGATATCAAGGAATTCGACTCCGGCAGGCTCGTCCGGCGCTTCCGCTGCTGGGACAGCTGTATGTACTCGGATTTCACGAAGATGTCCGCCGGTCAGCCGCGCCCGACGCAGCTCGAGCGCTTCCGGCAGCGCTTCATGCACAAGCTGGTCTATTTCCCGGATAATAACGACGGGTGCTTCGGCTGCGTCGGCTGCGGCCGCTGCCTTGCCAAGTGCCCCATCCATATGAACATCGTCAAAGTCATCAAAACACTTGGGGAGGAACACGCATGAGAAACGATCCGCTGATCCCCAATATCGCCGTCGTCACGGATATCCGCGTCGACACGCCGGACGTCAAGACGTTCCGTGTCGTCGGCCTTGACGGCAAAAAGCCCTTCGTCCATATCCCCGGCCAGTGCGCCATGCTCTCTGTTCCCGGCGTCGGCGAGGCGCTGTTCTCCATCACGTCCAGTCCCACGCTGGAGGAATATGTGGAGTTTTCCATTAAAAAATGCGGCTGCGTGACCGAATGGCTCCACGCCATGGAGCCCGGTCAGCAGATCACCGTCCGCGGCCCCTACGGCAACGGCTTCCCGGTCGACACCGCGTTCGCGGGCAAGGATCTGCTGTTCATCGCGGGCGGCATCGGTCTGGCCCCGCTGCATTCCGTTATCAACTACTGCCGTCACTACCGTGACCGCTACGGCAAGATCGACATCGTCTACGGCTCCCGCTCGAAGGACGATCTGGTCGACTATCCGGAGATCGAAAACGTCTGGTGCAGGGAGGACGGCATCAACGTCCATCTGACCATCGACCGCGAGCAGCCGGACTGGGACGGCCACGTCGGCTTCGTGCCGAACTACGTCAAGGAGCTCGGCTTCACGACCGACAAGACCGTCGTGATGTGCGGCCCCCCCATTATGATCAAGTTTACGCTTGCGGGCCTGATGGAGCTCGGCTTTGCCCGCGAGCAGGTCTATACCACGATGGAGCTCAAGATGAAATGCGGCCTCGGCAAATGCGGCCGCTGCAACATCGGCGACAAATACGTCTGCAAGGACGGCCCGGTGTTCCGCTTCGACCAGCTCGACGAGCTGCCGAATGAGTATTAAAGGAGAACAGGTATGGAAAATATGGTGACGGTTTTCCTGTTCGGCAAAAAATATGAGGTGCCGGACAGTCTGACCATCATGGAAGCGATGGAATATTCCGGCTATCAGCTCGTGCGCGGCTGCGGCTGCCGCAACGGCTTCTGCGGTGCGTGCGCGACGATCTACCGCATCGCGGGCGACCGCGAATTAAAGGCCTGTCTGGCCTGCTCGACGCGCGTGGAGAACAATATGTATGTCGCGACGCTTCCGTTCTTCCCACTGGTCAAGGAAGTCTACGACATGGAAAAGCTGAAGCCCACACAGACGGTCATGATGCAGCTGTACCCCGAGATCTACGCCTGCGTCGGCTGCAACGCCTGCACAAAGGCGTGCACGCAGGGTCTGAACGTCATGCAGTACATTGCCTATGCCCAGCGCGGCGAATTTGACAAGTGCGCCGAGGAATCCTTCGACTGCGTCATGTGCGGCGTGTGCTCGTCCCGCTGTCCGGCAGGCATCTCCCACCCGCAGGTGGCAATGCTGGCCCGCCGTCTGAACGGCAAGTACATCGCCCCGCACTGTGAGCATCTGGATGCGCGCGTGCAGGAGGTCAAGGACGGCAAATTCGAAGCGCTCATCGAGAGCCTCATGGAAAAGCCGCTGGACGCGATCAAAGAGCTGTATAACCACCGCGAGATTGAAAAGTAAGGAGGACGCATATCATGTATCAGGACTCTAACATGCTGGCCTCCATCCGCAAGGTGGAAGCGGCCCGCGAAGAAAACGCGAAGCTGGACCCCCGCCGCATGACGGCGGAGGAAAAGGACACGCTGCTGAAAAAATTCCATCCCGACTACCGCGCCGAGCAGTTCACCGAGCTGCGCTTCGGCCCCAATCAGGGCCAGAAGGTCCCGCTGGAGCTGGCGGAACTGCTGGAGGGCGAATCGCGCATCCTGCACGAGACATTTGATCTGACGAAGCCCGACTATGAGACGGACGTTCTCATCATCGGCGGCGGCGGCGCAGGCTGCTCCGCAGCCATTGAGGCCGATAATGCGGGCGCGAAGGTCATGGTCGTCACGAAGCTTCGCATGGGCGACGCGAACACCATGATGGCCGAGGGCGGCATTCAGGCTGCCGACAAGCCGAACGACTCCCCTGCCCAGCACTTCCTCGACGCCTACGGCGGCGGTCATTTTGCCGCGCAGAAGGATCTTCTGTACAAGCTCGTCATGGACGCGCCGGAGGCCATCCAGTGGCTGTCCGGGCTCGGTGTGGAGTTTGACAAGGCGCCCGACGGCACCATGATCACCACCCACGGCGGCGGCACGTCCCGCAAGCGTATGCACGCAGCCAAGGACTATTCCGGCGCCGAGATCATGCGCACGCTGCGCGACGAGGTCCTCAACCGCGGCATTCCCGTCGTTGACTTTACCTCCGCCGTCGAACTCATCAAGGATGAAAACGGCCATTGCGCAGGCGCGGTGCTTTTGAACATGGAGACGAAGGAGCTGCTGGTCGCGAAGGCAAAGACCGTCATTCTTGCCACCGGCGGCGCAGGGCGGCTCCACTATCAGGGCTTCCCCACCTCGAACCACTACGGCGCGACCGCCGACGGCCTTGTGCTTGGCTACCGCGCGGGCGCGAAGCTGCTTTATCCCGATACACTTCAGTACCATCCCACGGGCGCGGCCTATCCTGCGCAGATCTACGGCGCGCTGGTCACGGAAAAGGTGCGCTCTGTCGGCGCAATGCTCGTGAACGCGGACGGCGAGGTCTTCATGAACCCGCTCGAAACGCGCGACGTGGCTGCGGCCTCCATCATCCGCGAGTGCACCGAGCGCGGTAAGGGCGTCAAGACTCCCGCCGGGCAGGCCGTCTGGCTCGACACGCCGATGATCGAACTGAAAAACGGCGCGGGCACGATTGAAAAGCGCATCCCGGCCATGATGCGGATGTTTGCAAAGCACGGCATCGATATCCGCAAGGAGCCGATCCTGGTCTATCCGACGCTGCACTATCAGAACGGCGGTCTGCACATCACGGCAGACGGCCAGACGGATGTGGAAAACCTGTTTGCTGCTGGCGAGGTCGTGGGCGGCATCCACGGGCGCAACCGCCTGATGGGCAACAGCCTGCTCGACGTCATCGTTTTTGGCCGCAACGCGGGTCAGCACGCCGCCGAGAAGGCGAAGTCCGTATCCGTCGGCACGCTGACGCTGGACCACGTGGCCGCGTTTGAGGCCGAAAAGCAGCAGGCCGGTGTGGCGGATCACCGCCTTTCCCCGCAGCTGCTGCCGGACTACGCCAGAAAGATCCATCCCGCAGAAAAATAAGGAGAAATAGAGGAGAAATGAGATGAGTGCAACCATCAATGCCGCGAATTTTCTGATGCTTTCCGTATTTGGAATCGCGGCAGTCGGGTATCTGCTCGGGCGCATCACCATCAAGGGCATCAGCCTCGGCACGGCAGGCGTTTTCGTGATCGCGCTGATTTACGGCGCGTTCTCCGGAACGCACTTCAATTCCAAATTTGTCATTGAAGAGATCAACTACGCCTCGCAGGCGCTGAAGATCATCGAAAATCTGGGCCTTGTGTTCTTCGTGACCTCGGTCGGCTTTATCGCGGGCCCGAACTTCTTCAAGAACATGAAGCACAACTTCAAGTCCTATGTGCTGCTCGGCGTCGTGATCATTCTTTCCGGCGGCATTACGGCAGTTTTGTGTCTGCTCGTCGGCCGTGCGATTGAAGCCGGGCAGCCGGGCTACGACCCGAACCAGCTTACGGCTATGATCTCCGGCCTGCTCGCGGGCAGTCTGACCTCGACTCCGGCATTCTCGGCAACCAAAGAGGCTGTTGCAGCCCAGTATCAGGACGCGGTCACGGTCGGCTACGGCATTGCGTATCTGTTCGGCGTCATCGGCGTTGTGCTGTTCGTGCAGCTGATGCCGCGCGTCGTCCACGCGGATCTGGACGAGGAGCGCAGAAAAATTACACACGTAGAGACAGGCGATGTCGCCAAATTCAAGGGCAAGCTGCTGGAATTTGACGATTTCGGCTTCACGCCCTTCGCCGTCGCCGCCGTGTTTGGCATTCTGCTTGGCTCGGTGAAGTTCTTCAACTTCTTCTCGCTCACCACAACGGGCGGCGCGCTGCTCGTCTCGCTGGTGTTCGGCCACTTCGGCCACATCGGCCGCGCCGATCTCATGCCGAGCAAGAAGGTGCTCGAAACGTTCCGGGAGCTTGGCCTCATGGTCTTCCTCATCGGCGCAGGCGTTTCCGGCGGCATGAGCTTCGTGCGATATTTCAAGCCCATCTATTTCGTCTACGGCATTTTCATGACGCTTCTGCCGATGGTCGTGGGCTATATCGTGGCAAAGCACGTGCTGAAGATGAACCTGCTGAACATTCTCGGCTCCATCACCGGCGGCATGACCTCCACGCCAGCCCTCGGCACGCTCATCCATGTCGCAGGCACGAGCAACGTCGCCTCCGCCTACGCCGCGACCTACCCCATCGCCCTGATCGCCGTCGTTCTCGTCTCGCAGCTGCTTGTACGGCTGTTTTGACGCGCCGGTGCATAACAGAAAAAACGCCCGCCGGTTTTTGCTGCCCCCTGACAGGGGTAACAACGTTGGCGGGGGATACCCGGCTGGTGTTTCAGGCACCAGCCGGGTTTTATAATTGGCGTATAGCTGGGAATGGTTCAGGATACCTTCGGGATCTCTTTGTGCTGTTCGGGTTCGGCCGTTTGTCTGTTCTCCATGCAGCCAATGTCGGCGTAGTGAATTTCCACAGTCTGTGGTGCGTGTTTGGACCATTTTACTTCCTTTTCATGCACCACAATTTTCTGGATGAAGAGCCGCAACAGCTCCGGTGTTAGTTCTTGAATGTCCGTGTATCGCTTCGCTTTATCGAGGAAGGCTACCGTATTGCTTACCGTCTCTTTCAGCCGCTGGATTTCTGATTCTCGCTGCAGAAGAGCTTCTGTCAGCTTTGCCTGTTCGTCCGTGTAACTGGCAGAGAGCATCTGGAACTGTTCTGCCGTGATAGCATACCGCTATAAGCTCGTTTACGAGCAGCTAAGAACAGTCCTTACGCGGTTGGCAGTCCGTACTTATGCGTTTGACGCGTCACGCGAGGAACATAGGGCTATGCCCGCATAGGAAGACCCCCCGGTTTTACCGGGGGGGCCTTTGCACATTGCCGGAAACGGTTATGCACCGAGAAGCGCTTTGAGATCTTCCTCGGGCGTGGTGGTGGGCGCGATGGCGTAGTGCTCGACGAGGTAGGACAGAACGTTCGGAGAAAGGAAGGCCGGGAGCGTCGGGCCGAGGCGGATGTTCCGGATGCCGAGGTGCAGAAGCGTCAGCAAAATCGCGACGGCCTTCTGCTCGTACCATGAAAGGACCATCGAAAGCGGCAGCTCGTTGACGCCGCAATCGAATGCGCTTGCCAGGGCAAGGGCGATCTGGATCGCGCTGTACGCGTCGTTGCACTGGCCGATGTCAAGCAAACGCGGAATGCCGCCGATTGTGCCGAGATCGAGGTCATTGAAGCGGTACTTGCCGCAGGCAAGCGTCAGAATCACGGTGTCCTTTGGGGCCTGTTTCACAAACTCGGTGTAGTAATTCCGGCCCGGCCGCGCGCCGTCGCAGCCGCCGACCAGGAAGAAATGCCGGATCGCGCCGGACTTCACGCCATCAATCACCTGACCGGCCACGGACAAAACGGCGTTTCTGGCAAAGCCGGTCGTGACGGTTTCGCCGCCGTTGATGCCGGTGAAGTGCTGGTCCTCCGCGTAGCCGCCGAGCGCGATGGCCTGTTTAATAATGGGGGAGAAGTCTTTCTCTTCGCCGATATGCTGTAATTCGGGGTAGCCCACGACGGAGGTCGTGTAGACACGGTTCACGTAGCTCTCCCGAGGCGGCATGAGGCAGTTTGTCGTAAAGAGGACAGGTGCAGGAATGTTCTGGAATTCTTTTTGCTGGCTCTGCCATGCGGTGCCGAAGTTTCCTTTGAGCTGGGGGTGCTTTTTGAGCTCCGGATAGCCGTGGGCCGGAAGCATCTCGCCGTGGGTGTAGACGTTCACGCCCTTGCCGTCGGTCTGCTCGAGAAGGAGCTTGAGGTCTCTGAGGTCGTGGCCGCTGACGACGATGAAGGGGCCTTTTTCGATCGTGAGGGGCACGCTTGTCGGAACAGGCGTGCCAAAGGTTTCGGTGTTCGCCTTGTCCAGAAGCGCCATCGTCGCAAGGTTTCGCTCGCCCACCTCCAGGACGATCGGCAGGAGCTCTTCCATGCCCCAGTCTTCGCCGACGGCAAAGAGCGCCTTGGCAAAGAAATGGCCGATTTCTTCGTCCTCATAGCCGAGCACGAACGCGTGGTGCGCGTAGGCGGCCATGCCGCGGATGCCGAAGAGAATGAGGGATTTGAGGCTTCGGATGTCCTCCTGCGCCGTCCAGAGCTTCTGCATGTCGTAGTCGGCATTGTGGCCGCAGGGGCTTTGACAGCAGCTGCAATCCGGGACAAGGCGGGCGGTTTCTGCGTGAACATCATTCGTGAAGCGCTCGATGTCCTCGGCGCTGAAATTGACGTTCGTGAGCGTTGCAAAAAGGGCGCTTGCCATGAGATGCCAGGTGTCCTTCGTCACCTTCTCGTTTCCGTCCGTCGCCCGGGCAAGGCCGATGAGCGCGCCGGTGAGCGCGTCCTGCAAATTTGCAACATCTGCCGTCTTACCGCATACGCCGCGGTTCCCCGTGCAGCCGGAGCAGTTCGCTGTCTGCTCGCACTGATAGCAAAACATAGTCTCCATGATGAAACCCTCCTGATTTTTTCGGTATCTCTGTTTGCGGATTCAGTTTAACAAATCAATCGGGGTTAGTATGTTTGTTTTCCAACGAAAATATACCAATATTTTAAAGTCCGCCGTTTTTCGAAAACGGCGGACTTTTGGAAAAGCTGCGGTTATAAAATTTTCTGACTGTGGCCGAGGCTGCGGCGGATGGCGTTGCCGATTTCCGTCAGGCTCAGAAGCGTCGCTACGAGGAACACGCCCGGAATGACAATCATCCACCAGCTGCCGGTTAAAAGCGCCTTTTCGGAAAGAGACAGCATGCTGCCCCACGAGACGACCTCGAGCGGCAAACCGAGCCCCAGAAAGCTCAGCGTCGACTCCGCGAGCATCGCACCGCGCACATTCATGATGACCATAAATAAAATGGACGGCAAAAAATTGGGCGCAAGATGGACGCGCAGGATGTGAAGAAAGCTTCCGACCATGCACCGTGCGGCCTGCACGTATTCGCTTCCGCGCAGCACGCGCACCTCCGTGCGCACGACCTTCGCGATGCTCATCCAGCTGGTGAGGCCGATGACGACCGATAAACTCCACACGCTGGCCTGCCCCAGAATTGCCTGCAAGAGGACGATCAAAAGCAGGTTCGGGATGCTGATGAAAATCTCGTTCACACGCGTGAGAAGGCCTCCCAGCCGTTCCCCCGCGCAGCCGCTGAGGCTTCCGAAAAAGACGGCGATGAACGTCGATAAAAGCGTCGAGCAGACGCCGATGATAAGAGAAAGCCTCCCGCCCGACCAGATCATCGCGAAAATATCGCGCCCCATCGTGTCCGTGCCGAAAAGATGGCTGCGGCTCGGCGCGAGATTGCAGGAGGACAGGTCCATGTAACCTGCGTCCGTTTTCGAAAACGCGCCCCAGAGAAGGCAGCCAAGGACAATCAGTCCCAGAACGAGGATTGATATGACCGGCTTTCCCTTATACCACGGCGTTTTTGCGGAAAGCGGAAGCGCGTCTTGCGGCCTTGCGCCGACGAGAGTAAAATCATCCATCCGTATCCGCCTCCCATGTGTCGATGGCCTCCTGCGCGCGCATGCGGGGGTCGATTCTCTCGCTCAGCGCCTGCGCCAGAAGATTGCACGCGATGACGAGTACGCCGGAGAGGATGCA
>ERZ773260.518-NODE-518-length-56876-cov-29.861319_pt1 | contig 56876 bp, 54 predicted proteins | sample MGYA00511387_ERZ773260 | MGnify/ENA primary metagenome ERZ773260 (study PRJEB29015, sample SAMEA2737745) | human gut metagenome | biome: human gut; feature: human-associated habitat; material: faeces | place: China | collected 2012 ...
AGAGCATCTGCCTTACAAGCAGAGGGTCATAGGTTCGAGCCCTATAGGCCCCATTTTTCAATCAATAGCATCTGGTCTTTTGCCGATATGGCTCAATTGGCAGAGCAGCTGATTTGTAATCAGCAGGTTATCGGTTCGAGTCCGATTATCGGCTTTGAAGTTTTATATGGGGGAATTCCCGAGTGGCCAAAGGGGGCAGACTGTAAATCTGTTAGCTGTGCTTTCGGTGGTTCGAATCCACCTTCCCCCACTCAAAAAGTTAAAAATTGATATTATCGCGGGGTGGAGCAGTCTGGAAGCTCGTCGGGCTCATAACCCGAAGGTCATAGGTTCAAATCCTATCCCCGCAATTGTGCCTTGGTAGCTCAGTTGGTAGAGCAGAGGACTGAAAATCCTCGTGTCACTGGTTCGATTCCGGTCCAAGGCATATGGGCGTGTAGCTCAGTCGGTAGAGCACTTGACTTTTAATCAAGTTGTCCGGGGTTCGAATCCCCGCACGCTCAGTGAGGTCGTTTTCCGTGTAAACACTAGGGAAACGGCTTTTTTGTTGTCTGAATATCTATAAAATCCCAGAAACCTTTTTTAACTATCAAGACAGTTATCCACAATAGTTTCATTTTGAAAATACTTTATCCAGATGAGAATGTCTGTTTTCCAATGCAATAAGACTATGAGCAAAATGTTCATATTTTTTTGTAGTCTCAATACTTTCATGGCCCATCAGGATTGATAAATCATAGGTATTAGAATTGCCAGTCTCACGCAAATTATCAATACAATAGTTTGTTGCAAAATTATGTCGAAGTTTATGTGATGATAAATCTAATCCGGTATCATGTTTTAAATGATTCATAAACACCTTTACAGTCGTTGTCGTAATTGGATTTCCTAAACGGCCAATAAAAACATAAGGACTGTCATGAACAGGACATACTTTTATATATTCTTTTAAGAAATATAAAGACATATTTCCTAAAGGAACAAACCTTTCTTTTGCACCTTTTCCAGTAACCTTTAAAGCCATTTTTTCAGCGTTAATATTACATTTCAATAAAGAACAAACTTCCAACTGACGAAGACCAGAATCGAGCATTAAAGCAATTATAGCCTTATTTCGTGCAGCTATCCAAGGTATTGAAATCGAATTATCAATACTGGAAAATAAAAACGCTATATCAGAATCATTTAATAAATTAACCAGCTTCTTTGGTGTTTTAGGAATCTTAATTTTCTGGTAGTCGAAAGAAAGACCATATTCAACCGAAATCCATTTAAGGAAAATACGGAAATTACGAATATAAGTTGCTAAAGTAGCTTTAGCAAGCCCTTTACCCATCAAGTATTTAATATATTGAGTAGCAAGGCTATATGTAATCATTTCAAGATGAAGTTCTTTTCCTGCATAATCAACAAATATTTGAAGTATGTTTTCATAATCTTTCAGACTTTGCTTTGATAATCCGGCTAACTCTTTTTGAAAAAGAAATTCTTGCAGCATATCATTTAAAATCATAACTATCACCTATCATATTTTTTTGCTTCTTCCTCAATCATATCAAGCAATTCTTTAGATAAACGCATACGACCAGAATCAATACATTCATAAATAAAGCTTAAATCACCATCAATTTCATATATTCCAGCCATTGTAGGAGCAACCTGTTTTCTAAACCAATTACGTTTATCATCAATAGTTTTTTCAACTTTTGGTGAACAGATTCGAATTTTCTTAACTCCATCAAGAAAAGCTTCCCACCTGGGATCAGTAGAACAACGAGAATCACGAGCATTATCCTTTACAAGGAAACGAAGATAATTTGATAATATACCTAAAGCAATATCAGGTAAAGCACCACCAGCAGCCAGTAAAAGCGCTACAGTATTAGCGCGAGCACGATGCAGCTCAATCTCCCAACGAACCCAAGGAAAAGAAACAGAATCTTTTTTCTTTGAATTTTGCTCTAATTGCTTATCATAAATACGTATAAAAAGTTCACTCTTGCGACTTCCAAGATAAAGTGTACGACCAGAACAAAACCCTTTACCACCCTCAAAGTCATCCCTATATTTTTTAAATCTTGAAGTATATAAACCATTTCGAAAAATATTACAAACCTCTTCACACGTATAATAAGTACATCCCTTATCATCAATAGCCAAATCAAAACGAGTAACTTGACCCATATCTAAAATATCTCTTAAGACATCCTTTAAAACCGTATCATTAAAATCATTAACCTCATAGGCAAAACCACCGAAAGGAGTATCACAGCAATCATACTTCTTAAAATAACAATCTAAAAAATAACGTACAGCCGAACCAGACACACAAACATGAATCCCCATATCATCATTACCATCATACAAAAATGAAATAGGATATATAATATGCCGAACGCGCGATTTATAACCTTGAGCACCTTTCAACTCAGTTTTAAATTCTTTAACATTTAACCCAAAATGAGAAACAGCATCTTCCCAAGACATTATTTTTTTAATAGTGAATTCAATCCAATCAACCAAGAGATATAATCCATTATTCAAATTAATATCATTTCCAATATTCATAAAGTTTCCTTAAAACCCCTTTCTGGCTTTTGTACCCCCGTATTACTGTACGGGGGCAAACCATTTTTTAATTCATATTCAATTAGAGCAGGAGCCGGGGCGCGCCCCCTGCGGCATAGCCGGCAGGAGGGCTTCCCCCCAGAATCCTCTTTGCAGGCTATCAAGTCAATCAAATATCGCAACGAACAACCAATGCAAAATTAGATTTCAGCAAGATTGAACCACATGACATCACCTGTAAAATCAATAACTTTCACACGAGAACCAATAATTTCATAATGGCAGAATCCAGGTTCAAAGTTACAAAGAAACCAGCTTTTGACCCATGAATCACGAACCTCTTGATATTCCTTAATAGTTTTACATCCTTTGATAATCATATAGTTTCCACCTTTCTGAATATCGATAAATTGTTGTAAGTATATCAATTAATTGACATATCTTTCCATGCAGCACACGACATTTCAAATTTGCAATTAAAGCATTTTGCATTATGAAACAGATTGAAAAACCGCATTGACATTTCAAATTGATATAGATACAACAAACAATCGACATATTCAGCCAAAAATGAAGATTCATCACCAAGAAGAGCATTGTGGAAATCAACTAAACGCTCCATTTCAGAGCATAAATCTGCCGGAGACATAGCCGATAAAATTTTAAAAATATAATCATCATTATAATTCGGCAAGATATGTTTAGAATTTGGCATATATAAAAATCCTTTCCTGTGGAGTTTTATATAAGAAAAACACTCCACTATTTATAGAGTGCTACCAATAGGACACAACAATAAAGTGCCCTATTGATAACAATACAACAGGATCATGGTTTTTCGTTCTCTGGGGAAATGCTGTATCATCACAGCCATTGAAAAGCTAAGAAAGCAATCATTAAAACACTAATAATAACCGCTTGTGTAAAGATTTTTACCATGGTATAATGAAATAGGTTTACAAACATAAACTTAATTTCATAAACTAAATATATCACTATAAACATAAAGTGTCAATACAAACATGGTTTAATTTCGCAAATTTGGAGGTAAAAAATGCTTGTATATACAAAATTATGGGTTTTATTAAATAAAAGAGGTATGAAACGAACTGATTTAAAAAAAATTATGTCATCTGCAACACTGGCCAAATTAGGAAAAAATGAACCAGTGTCAAGCACAGTAATTGAAAAAATATGTGATTTCTTAAAATGTCAACCAAGTGACATTATGGAAAATGTAACACAAGAGGATATTGAAAAAGCAGCTGATTTAATGAATGAAAAAATAAATGAAACTATTGAATTATTATCAGCAACCACCGGAATGAGTAAAGAAGCCATGATAGAGCAGTTTACACAGGAATTACCATCTTTCATTGAAGAACTAAAAAAAGAGAAAATCAATTTATTCCCTGAGATAAAGAAAGATAAAAAAGCTGAATAAATAAACTCATAGATTAGTTTCATGAAATGCATCAAACAAATGATATATCAATCACTCCCGATTAACCACTCCGACAGCCGCTGCCATGTAATCAAGCGGACTTAACCGGAACTACGTTCCTAAAGTCCACTTGCCCACATTGTAGCGCCTTGTTAATGCGTCAAGCGTTGCCCTACGGCGTATCGTCACCGCCTGACGGCGATTCCTTGCCGCTTGACACAGACGGCAGTTCATCCCGGTAATAACGAGCAATAGCATTTTGAACTATGGTTGATTTTGACATACCATACATAATAGAATCACGTTCCAATAGATTATACAACTTAACAGGAACAGTAATGTTTAAACGTTTTTTCTCTTCATAAAACCGCATAAAATAGACCTCCTAAATATAAAAATAATTATTTAAGTTTAAGGAAAATAACAGATAATCCAAACAATTCTAACTTTTAATCAAGTTGTCCGGGGTTCGAATCCCCGCACGCTCAGTGAGGTCGTTTTCCTAATATTTATAAGGAAAACGGCTTTTTTGTGTTATAGGAAAAACCTTGTCAAATATCTGATTATTTGTTAATATGAGAAGCAGGAAGAGGATGAGGTTAAGGAAGATGAATAAAAAAAATACATCTGTTAAACCTGTCTGGATTGATGAATTTGAAACCCTTTACATTACAACTTATCAAACTTTGTACCGCCATGGAAAATTGATTTTTAATCAGGAAGAAAAAGTCCGGGAGCTGCTGATCCTTACCTATATGGAGGCATATCAGAGATCGTCTCAGCTTCAGAAAGAAAAATCTCCTTTGGAATGGCTGATGAAGCGTGCAGATTTCTGGGCAGAAACAAAGCTGGAAGCTACCAGAGAAATGCTGGAATCTTCCTATGCGGAAGAAAAGATGCAGTCTAAAGAAGCAAAGAAAGAAAATCGTTCGAACCTGGATGAAACATCTGTCCTTTTAGAAATTGAGGATAGACTTGGACTGGTAGATGAGGCAGAAACACCTGCAGAGAAGGAGCCTTCTCGTCCGGTGGTCAAAAGTGTGATTTCTATTGTGCTGGTTTTTCTGGCGGCGGCAGTAGTGGTAATTGGATTTTATAAGGTCAGACAGAGGCTGCAGCATATAAGTGAACCCTTTGAGCGGCGTTTTTTTGACAATTCAGGTGAAGGGGTAACATTGCCGGCAGAGACAGAAAAAAAAGATATCGTGATTCAGGTTGGAGATAAGGCTGTATTCCTTTCAGAAATTGGACAAGTTCTATATTCTATGCCCTTATCTGCAACGGAGCTGTCCGGAGAGGAAGAAATCAATCCGGAAATTCAGAAAAAGGACGGATGGACATATTATCTGCCTTGTCCGGAACGGAAGGATACCAAGCTTTCCCAAGTGCGTCCTACCCTGTATCATACTTTGTATCGGGTCAGCAATGATGGCACAAGGACGGAGATCATTACCCAGGATGTAAGTAATTATCGGGTATGGCAGGATGGTATTTATGCAGAGTGGGATGGCCGGATTCAGAGATTTGATATTGATAAGGAATTTGAAGAGTTTGAGCCTGGGTATTATGCGGAAAAAGAGGGCGAGGATATTTATATTTATGATACCCTGGGACGGACTCTTTGTACGGATGCAGACGGAAGCGTGCATTACGGGGATCGCATTTTTGAAATGTCCTGCAACAGAGTGGTGAATGTAAGGCCTGACGTTTCTGTGTACGGAAATCATACTTATTCTTTGAAGGAAACGGAAAATAAAGGGGAAATGGCTGTATTTGAAATGGTAAACGGGCATGAATCTTTATTTGAACAGCAGGGAAAAACCATTGATAGCTTCTGCATTGCAGGAAATAATCTGTACTACAGTGCATGTGAAAAGAAGGGGAATTCCGGAGCCCATTACAGCCAGCTTTATAAAAAACCGCTGAACCGAAAGGAAGAGGCAGAGAAGATAGGAGAGCGATTTAAGGGACGTATTTACGAATTGTATTACTCAAAGGAAGCGGATCAAATGTATGGAGATTATGCGCCAAAAAGCTGGAAAAGCGGATATGGTGTGATTGCAGTGATTTCCATGAATGGTCAGATGAGCTTTCTTGATGACAGAGAGCTTCGCAGCGGTACGGAAACCACAGGCGATGATTATCTGGAATTTGTTCTGATACAGGATGGTGATGTGTATTGCTATTGGAATGATTGTTATTGGGAGAAAAATGAAACACCTATTGTAAAGTGGAGAAAAACGTTGATTATTCCGGATCATAACAGGATTATGACAGTGAAATAAGAGCTGTCATAATCCTGTTTTTCTGTTATTCATCAAATTCTGCGATAATATAAAAGCCTCGGTCATTTTCCCGGATATCCCGGATAATACCTTCTCTTGATTTCAGACGATCACGGGATTTGTAACAGCCGGACATGGCTACAGCCGGCTCAATAATATAACTGTAATTAACACCTTCCCGTTCAACTACTTCTACTTTATCTCCAACCTGTACAAGTCCCTGGCGTTCCATTTTAAATTCCATCTGACGCATAAAAAATCATCTCCTTCGCACATTTATTATAGAGAAAAGAATGTGGAATGTAAAGGCGTTCTGTGCTACAATTCATATGATTTGTAGCAGCTATGATTCAACGGTGAAAAAGAGAGGGTATTCATGTGAAAAAAGAGGATTTGCTCGTTACGAGACTAAGGAATTACGGAAAATCGGATCAGGTACCGTGTCATATGCCTGGTCACAAACGAAATCAGGAAAGCTGGCTGACATTTGATTTTCCAAATCCTTTTTCGATCGACATTACAGAAATAGATGGATTTGACAATCTCCATCATCCGGAAGGTATTTTGAAGGAATCTATGGAGTGGGCATCAGAAGTATATGGTTGTGATAAAACATGGTATCTGGTTAATGGAAGCACCTGCGGCATTCTCAGCAGTATTTGCGGAACAGTACGGCCGGGAGGGCGGATTCTTATGAGCCGGAACTGTCATAAATCTGCTTATCACGGAGTTATCCTCATGGATGCGAAAGTGAGTTATATTTATCCACAAATAATTGAAGATATGGGGATACAGGGAGGAATTCTTCCGGAGGATGTGGAAAATAGTTTGGATCGTTATCCCGATACAGAAGCAGTTTTGATCGTTTCCCCAACCTATGATGGAATTGTATCTGATGTTGAAAAAATAGCAAAAATAGTTCATGCCCACGGAATTCCTCTGATTGTAGATGAAGCTCATGGAGCTCATTTTTCCTTTGGAAATGGAGTATTTCCAAAATCTGCCATTCAGTGCGGTGCAGATTTGGTGATTCAGAGTGTTCATAAGACCCTTCCTTCTTTTACACAGACAGCGCTTCTTCATGGACAAAAGGGACGAATTGATATAGACCGGGTGGAGCGGTATCTGCAGATGTTTCAGACCAGCAGTCCATCTTATATATTTATGGCGGGAATAGAACAGTGTATTTATGAAATGAGCCAGAATGGAAAGGACGCGATGGCTCAGTTTTGGAAAAGACTGATGTTGCTTCGGAAACGTCTGGAAAATCTGAGGGTGCTTCGGATTCTGGGAGAAATAAACAGTGGTTTGAATGAATATTCTGTGTCCGAAAATTTAAAAAATGGAGTGTACGGAATTGATTTGTCAAAGCTGGTGATTTCGTGCAGAGGATGCAGAAAAAATCTATCTGGAGAACAGTTAGGAGACTGGCTTCGCCGGGATTATGGAATTGAGATGGAGATGTGCGGAGCAGATTATGCAGTGGCGATCCTGACTTATATGGACAGTCAGGAGAATCTTGATCGTCTGGCAGATGCTTTGCTGGAAATTGATGAAAGTCTGGAAAAAAACAGGTTGGCAGAAGAAGCTTCAGAATCATCTGTCGAAATGGTAAGGGAGAAGGCTTTCGCGACAATCGGGAAGCCAGAGGAAAATAACTGCTGGATTTGGGAACAGCCTGATATCCGGAAGAAGCCGTCAGAGGCGGCGAATCTGCCGTCGGAGTCACTTTTGCTGGAACAGTGCGAAGGAAGAATTTCAGCGGAATTTATTTATTTATATCCGCCGGGAATTCCGATTGTGACGCCGGGAGAGTGTATAACAGAAATGATTTTGAACCAGATTTTTTATTATAAAGGATTGGGACTTCCAGTGCAGGGAATGGCAGATAAAAGCTGCATGAAGCTTCGCGTTTTAAAAGAAAGTCCTGGGACGGAAAGGAAATAATATGGGAAAGATTTTTTATCTAATGGGAAAAAGCGCCTCTGGAAAGGATACCCTTTATAAGAGGCTTTTGGAAGTTTGCCCAAAGCTTAAAACCATTATACTGTATACAACCAGACCGATGCGGGACGGAGAGACGGATGGAGTAGAATATTATTTTACAACGCCGGAAGTCCTTCAGAGGTTTTCTGAAGAGGGGAAAATGATTGAGCTGCGCACCTATGAGACAGTAAGCGGTCCCTGGAGCTATGCTACAGTAGATGACGGACAGGTGGATCTGGAAAATGAGGATTACCTTGCGATTGGGACTTTGATTTCTTATGAAAATATGAGAAATTATTATGGAGAGGATCATGTTATTCCGCTTTATATTGCTGTGGATGACGGCGTTCGTCTGGAACGGGCTCTCAGGAGGGAGCGGCAGCAGAAAAAACCAAATTATGCGGAGCTGTGCCGGAGATTTCTGGCAGATGAAGCGGACTTTTCCAGGGAGAATTTACAGCGGCTGGGAATTGAAAAAGCCTATGAAAACGAGGATTTTGAGGAGTGTGTCCTCCAGCTGAATAACACAATTGTGTAACTATTCAGGACGGCGGGAGATCTGGCAGAAAAATTTGTGTCAAGCTTGCTTGTAAGCGGATTTTTCTGCCAGATCTCACATCGGAGGAATCTCCGATGCTTCTTGTTCGGCTTTGCCGGACAAGAAGATGCCGTCCTGAACAGTTATACAATTTCCTATACAGAACCCTGAATCTGTGATATACTTTCACATAAGATAGAAATTCAGAACAGATTGTGAGGTGCAGGCCATGTTAAGCTTCCATGATATTATTGGACATGAACAGATAAAAGAACATTTTCAAAAGGCCATTGCGAATAATAAAGTGTCTCACGCCTATATCCTGACAGGAGAAGCAGGGATGGGACGGAAGTCTCTGGCAAATGCATTTGCGCTGACGCTTCTTTGTGAAAAAGGGAAAAGCGAGCCCTGTATGGAATGTCATGCATGCAAACAGGTATTAAGCGGAAATCACCCGGATTTGATCTATGTAGAGCATGAGAAACCGGGCAGCATTGGTGTGGATGATATCAGAAAGCAGATCAATGACACGATTATGGTACGGCCTTACAGCAGCTATTATAAGATTTATATTGTAGACGAGGCAGAGAAGATGACTCAGCAGGCGCAGAATGCCCTGCTGAAGACCATAGAAGAGCCGCCGTCCTATGCGGTTATTATTCTTCTGACAACCAATCAGGATGCGTTTTTGCCGACAATTCTTTCCCGGTGTGTTCAGCTGAAGCTGAAGCCTCTAAAGGATTTTGTAGTGAAAAGTTATCTGACAGAGCATATGCAGATTGCGGAAGCAGATGCAGATATTTATGCGGCGTTCGCCAGGGGAAATCTGGGACGGGCTATTGCGCTGGCATCTTCTGAGGATTTTAATTTGATGCGGCAGGAGGTTCTTCATCTGCTGAAGCATGTGAAGGATGCAGATATTTCCGAGCTTCTGGATTATATCCGAAAACTGAAGGAGGATAATCTGGATATTTATGAATGTCTTGATTTTATGCAGCTGTGGTATCGGGACGTTCTGCTTTACAAAGTGACGAAGGATATCAATCTGCTGGTCTTTAAGGATGAGTACCGGTCGATCAATGAAATCAGCCAGGTAAGCGGCTATGACGGGCTGGAGCAGATTTTGGATGCCATAGACAAGGCAAGAGTGCGCCTGGATGCCAATGTCAATATGGATCTGGCAATGGAGCTGATGCTTCTGGTAATGAAGGAGAATTAGAAAGAGGTAATATAGATGATAAAAGTAATAGGAGTCCGGTTCCGGAATGCAGGAAAGATTTATTATTTTTCTCCCGGAAATATGGAGATTAAGACGGGTGATCATGTGATCGTGGAGACAGCCCGCGGAATTGAATATGGATATGTGGTTCTGGGCAGCCGCGACGTAGAGGAAAGCAAGGTGATCCAGCCGTTAAAATCTGTAATTCGTATGGCAACGAAGGACGACAAAAATAAAGAGCAGCTGAACCGGGCCAAGGAAAAGGATGCATTTAAGATCTGCCAGGAAAAGATCCGCAAGCACAATCTGGAAATGAAGCTGATCGATGTGGAATATACCTTTGATAATAATAAAATTCTGTTTTATTTTACAGCAGATGGCCGGATTGATTTCCGTGAGCTGGTAAAGGATCTGGCTTCTGTGTTTAAGACCAGAATTGAACTGCGTCAGGTAGGCGTTCGGGACGAAACAAAGATTGTAGGAGGCGTAGGCATTTGCGGAAGGGCTTTATGCTGCCATTCCTATCTGACTGAGTTTATTCCTGTATCGATCAAGATGGCAAAGGAACAGAATCTTTCTCTGAATCCGACCAAGATTTCCGGTGTCTGCGGAAGATTGATGTGCTGTCTGAAAAACGAAGAAGAAACGTATGAATATTTAAACAGCAAACTTCCAGGTATCGGCGATTATGTAACAACCGATGACGGTTTGAAAGGCGAGGTTCAGAGTGTGAATGTTCTGCGCCAGCTGGTTAAGGTGATCGTGGTTGTGGAAAAGGATGAGAAGGAGATTCGGGAGTACAAGGTAGAGCAGCTCAAATTTAAACCGAGACGGAAAAAGGGAAGAGTTGAGGTTGAGGATTCTGAGCTGAAGAAGCTGGAGGCTCTGGAGAAAAAAGAGGGTAAGTCAAAGCTGAATGAATAGAGAGAATACTGCAGAAAAAATGAATCGGAACGAGGAAGTATCAGGTATGTGCCTGGAGGACGAGCGGATTGATGATCTGCAGAGAAATGGCTACCGGATCATTCAGAAAAAGAAGGGCTTTTGTTTTGGTATGGATGCAGTCCTTCTGTCTGGCTTTGCAGCTGTGAAGGAAGGCGAGCGGGCTATTGATCTGGGAACAGGAACCGGAATTATTCCTATTCTTCTTGAAGCAAAAACAGAGGGAAAGGATTTTACGGGACTGGAGATTCAGCAGGAAATGGCAGATATGGCCAGGAGAAGCGTCGGCCTTAACAGCCTGGAGGACAGAGTAAGGATTGTACAGGGCGATATCAGGGAAGCCAGCCGTCTTTTCGGCAAGGCTTCTTTTGATGTGGTTACGTCCAATCCTCCTTATATGAATGACAGCCACGGACTGAAAAATCCGGATTTGCCCAAGGCGATTGCCCGCCATGAGGTGCTTTGTACTCTGGAGGATGTGGCGAGAGAAGCGGCAATGCTTTTAAAGCCGGGCGGTCGTTTTTACATGGTACACCGGCCTCATCGGCTGGCTGAGATTATTACGGTTCTGAAGGAATATAAGCTGGAGCCTAAAAGGATGAAGCTGGTTCATCCTTTTGTAGATCGGGATGCCAATATGGTGCTGATCGAATCAGTACGGGGCGGCCGCTCTATGATGAAGGTGGAAGCACCTGTGATTGTATATCAAAAACCAGGAGTTTATACGGATGAGATTTATACCATATACGGATATTAAAGCTGGAATATGAGAGAGGAGGCAGGAAGAACATGAGCGGAAAGCTGTATTTATGTGCGACCCCCATTGGAAATCTGGATGATATTACGCTGCGGGTTTTGGAAACATTGAAAACAGCAGATCTGATTGCTGCGGAGGATACGCGCCATACGATCAAGCTGCTGAATCATTTTGATATTAAAACGCCCATGACCAGTTATCATGAATATAACAAGGTGGATAAGGCAAGATATCTGGTAGGACAGATGCAGCAGGGCGTGAATATTGCTCTGGTAACAGATGCAGGAACGCCTGGAATTTCAGATCCTGGTGAAGAGCTGGTGCGGCAGTGTTATGAAGCGGGAATTTCAGTTACCTCTCTGCCTGGTCCGGCGGCCTGTATTACAGCTCTGACTCTTTCTGGGCTTCCTACAAGGCGATTTTGTTTTGAGGCATTTCTGCCAACGGATAAAAAGGAACGCCAGTGGATCCTGGAGGAGCTGAAGCAGGAAACAAGAACAATGATTGTTTATGAGGCTCCTCACCATCTGGTGCGCACTCTGGAGGAGCTGGGGGCTGCTCTTGGAATGGAGAGAAGACTGACACTGTGCCGGGAGCTGACTAAGCGGTACGAGGAGGCGTATCAGGCCACCTTTGCAGAGGCTCTTCAAAGATTTGAGACAGAGGAGCCGAAGGGTGAATGTGTGATTGTGATCGAGGGAAGAAGCATAGAGGATCTGAAACGGGAGCAGCAGAAATCCTGGGAGGAAATGAGCCTGGAAGATCACATGGAGGTGTATCTGACACAGGGAATGGATCGAAAGGAAGCTATGAAAAAAGTGGCGAAGGATCGCGGGATTTCCAAGCGAGATGTGTATCAGGGGCTGATGGAAAGGGACGAATAAAAGCAGAGAATTTTGTCGCAAAAATTTCCTTGACAAACGTTTCATGATCGAATAAGATAAAAAAGATGAAAATACTTTGAATTTCAAAACATTTGATAACAAAACTAATATCAGAATGAATCTCAATTGGGAACGGGGAAAGAAAATGACAGTGACAGGCAGGATCATTGGAACCGGCTCTTATGTGCCGGAACGGATCGTGACAAATGAAGATTTGGCAAAACTGGTGGAAACCAGTGATGAGTGGATTGTTACCCGCACCGGAATTCATGAGCGGAGAATTGCTGTGGAGGAGGGAACCAGCGCCATGGCATCCAGGGCAGCAGAGCGGGCTCTGGAGAATGCAGGAATAAAGGCTGAGGAGCTGGACATTATTTTAATGGCAACCTCATCCCCGGATCACTGTTTTCCGAATGGGGCATGTGAAGTACAGGCAGCCATTGGTGCAGTAAATGCAGTGGCCTATGATATCAGCGCAGCATGTTCAGGATTTGAGTTTGCGCTGAGTACTGTACAGGCTTTTATCCGGGCAGGAATTTATAAAACAGCTCTTATTATCGGCGCAGACTGTCTGAGCAAGCTGACAGACTGGTCAGACCGGGGCACCTGCGTTCTGTTTGGAGACGGTGCAGGAGCAGCAGTGATTCGTGCAGAGAAAACAGGCGTAATTCACAGTGTTATGGGATCAGACGGAGGAAAAGGACCTGTGCTTTCCTGTGTAGCCAGAAGCGAGGGGAATTTCCTGAACGAAAGGAAGCCGGAGCTGGGATACATATATATGGACGGCCAGGAGGTTTTCAAATTTGCAGTAAAGAAGGTTCCGGAATGTATCCGTCAGGTGCTGGAGGAGAGTAAAACAGATATTGAAGAGGTAAAATATTTCGTGCTGCATCAGGCCAATTACCGAATCTGCGAGGCAGTGGCAAAGCGTTTAAAGCAGCCTCTGGATAAGGTTCCCATGAATATCGGTTCCTATGGAAATACTTCCGGCGCAACAGTTCCGATTCTTCTGGACGAATTAAACCGCCAGGGAAGGCTGCAGAGGGGCGATAAGCTGGTTTTAGCAGGCTTCGGCGGAGGTCTTACCTGGGGAGCAGCCCTGGTAGAGTGGTAAAACAGGAAGATTACGGAAAAGAAGTACTTTCTGATAAAAAGGAAGTATGGTATGATGGGTAATATGGAGCAATGTGTTTGAAGCACATGCTCTTTATAAAAATATAAAACATTTTAAACGAAAAAGGAGAAAGAACCATGTTAGAAAAAATGAAAGAAATTATTGCAGATCAGTTAAGCGTAGACGCAGATTCCATTACAGAGGCATCTTCCTTTAAGGATGACCTGGGCGCTGATTCCCTGGATCTGTTCGAGCTGGTTATGGCTCTGGAGGACGAGTACTCTGTTGAGATTCCCTCTGATGACCTGCAGAACATGATGACTGTTGGTGATGTTATGAATTATCTGAAGGAGAAAGGTGTAGAGGCTTAATGCCCTGCACCTTTTAAAAAAGGAATTCAGGCTGTTGGAGGAACGGAAATGAAAACAAGAATTACAGAACTGCTGGGAATCCAGTATCCGATTATCCAGGGCGGAATGGCCTGGGTGGCTGAGAATCATCTGGCAGCTGCAGTATCTGCAGCAGGCGGACTGGGTCTGATTGGCGGAGCCAATGCGCCGGCAGAGGTAATCCGCGACTACATAAAGAAGGTTAAAGAAGTTACCGATAAGCCCTTTGGCGTGAATGTTATGCTGATGAGTCCTCACGCTGATGAGGTTGCAAAGGTTGTTGTGGAAGAGGGCGTAAAGGTAGTTACTACAGGCGCCGGAAATCCTGAAAAATATATGGAGATGTGGAAGGCGGCAGGAATTAAGGTGATTCCGGTTGTGGCTTCCGTAGCTCTGGCAAGAAGAATGGAGCGTTATGGCGCTGATGCCATTATTGCCGAAGGCACTGAGTCCGGCGGACATATTGGTGAGGCTACAACCATGACTCTTGTTCCTCAGGTTGCAGACGCAGTTTCCATTCCGGTTATCGCAGCAGGCGGAATCGGTGACGGAAGAGGAATCGCAGCTGCATTTATGCTGGGAGCAGAGGCAGTTCAGATGGGAACCCGCTTCCTGGTAGCAAAGGAATGTGTGGTGCATCAGAATTACAAGGACAGAGTTCTGAAAGCAAAGGATATTGATTCCACAGTAACAGGAAGAACTCACGGCCATCCGGTTCGCTGTCTGCGCAACCAGATGACTCGGGAATACATTAAACTGGAGAACGAAGGAAAGTCTTTTGAAGAGCTGGAGTATCTGACTTTGGGAACCCTTCGGAAGGCTGTTCAGGAAGGCGATATAAACGGCGGTACTGTAATGGCAGGACAGATTGCAGGTATGGTTTCTAAGGAACAGACCTGTCAGGAAATGATTGAAGAAATGATGGAACAGGCAGAGAAGCTGCTTGGACGCAAGTAAGATGTAAAGGAGCAGGAGTGAATGAGTAAGATCGCATTTATTTACCCGGGCCAGGGAGCACAGGTCTGCGGTATGGGACAGGATTTCTATGAGCAGACGGAGATCGGAAAACAGGTATTTGACCTGGCAACAGAGATTCTGGGCTTTTCCGTTCCGGAGCTGTGTTTTACGAAAAATGACAGACTGGATATCACCGAGTATACACAGGCGGCTATGGTAACCACCAGCATTGCTATGACAAAGGTGCTGGAAGAGAAGGGTGTGAAGCCGGATGTGGCAGCAGGACTGAGCCTGGGTGAATATTGCGCACTCTATGCTGCCGGTGCAATGACAGAAAAGGATGCCATTGCTACTGTAAGACAGAGAGGAATTCTCATGCAGGAGGCGGTTCCTGTAGGGCAGGGCGCCATGGCTGCAATTCTGGCTATGGATGCCTCTGCTATTGAAGAGGTGATTTCCGGAATAGACGGAGTTCAGATTGCCAATTACAACTGTCCGGGACAGATTGTAATTTCCGGAAAGAAAGAAGCAGTAGAAACTGCTTGTGAGAAGTTAAAGGAAGCAGGCGCAAAGCGCGCGATTATGCTGAATGTAAGCGGCCCCTTCCATTCCAGAATGCTCACAGGAGCAGGCGAGAAGCTGGGAGAGGTTTTAGAGCAGGTGGAGATTCATCCGCTCAGCATTCCGTATGTGGCAAATGTAACGGCTGAGTATGTGACTGATGCAGCTGATGTAAAGCCTCTGCTGATGAAGCAGGTATCCTCCTCCGTAAGATGGGAGCAGAGTGTGAGAGCAATGCTGGCTGACGGAGTGGACACCTTTATTGAAATCGGACCGGGAAAAACTCTGGCCGGTTTTATGAAGAAGATAGACAGAACGGTAAAGGTTCTTAATATAGAGAAGCTAGAAGATGTAGACAAGGTTGTGGAGGAATTAAGATGTTAACAGATAAAATTGCAGTAGTAACCGGTGCAAGCCGCGGAATTGGCCGTGAGATCGCAGTTACTCTGGCATCAAAGGGCGCTGTGGTGATTGTCAATTACAATGGTTCTGCAGCAAGAGCAGAAGAAGTGGTAAAGGAAATTGAAGAGGCCGGCGGAAAGGCCGAGGCTGTTCAGTGCAACGTATCTGAGTTTGCAAAATCAGCAGAGCTGATGGATTATGTAGTGAAAAAATACGGCCGCGTGGATATTCTTGTAAACAATGCAGGAATTACCAGAGACCATCTTCTGATGAAGATGAGTGAAGAGGATTTTGACGCAGTGATTGACACCAACTTAAAGGGCGCCTTTAACTGCATTAAAAATATTTCCCGCCAGATGTTAAAGCAGAAGTCTGGAAGAATCATCAATATCTCTTCTGTATCCGGCGTAATGGGAAATGCAGGACAGGTAAACTACAGCGCATCAAAGGCCGGTGTTATCGGTATGACCAAGGCAGTTGCCAGAGAGATGGCAACTAGAGGAATTACCTGCAATGCAGTAGCTCCGGGCTTTATTGTAACAGAGATGACGGATGTTCTTTCTGATACCATCAAGGAAAATATTACCAATCAGATTCCTATGAGAAGATTTGGACAGACAAAGGATGTAGCAAATCTGGTTGCATTCCTTGCTTCTGAGGAGGCTGGTTACATAACTGGACAGGTAGTGGGTGTAGACGGCGGAATGGCCATGTAAAGGAAAGAGAAGGAGAAAGAGACATATGAGCAGACGGGTTGTAGTGACAGGTCTTGGAGCAATTACTCCGATTGGCAATAATGTAGAAGCATTCTGGAATGGCCTGAAGGAGAAAAAGGTCGGAATCGGCCCTATTACTTATTTTGATACAGCAGATTATAAAGCAAAGCTGGCTGGTGAGGTTAAGGATTTTGATCCGAAGCAGTATATGGATCCCAAGGCTGCAAAGCGTATGGAGAAATTCTGTCAGTTTGCAGTGTGTGCTGCAAAAGAGGCCATTGAGGATGCAGGACTGAATATGGAGCAGGAGGATCCTTTCCGCGTAGGCGTAAGTGTAGGCTCTGGTATCGGAAGCCTGCAGTCTGTAGAGAGAGAATACAGCAAGATGCTTCAGAAGGGACCAAACCGCGTCAATCCTCTGTTAGTTCCCCTGATGATCAGCAATATGGCAGCAGGAAATGTTTCGATTCAGTTTGGCATGAGAGGAAAATGCATTAACGTAGTTACTGCATGTGCAACCGGTACTCACAGTATTGGTGAGGCTTTCCGTACCATTCAGTACGGAGATGCAGATGTTATGATTGCAGGCGGTACTGAGGCAAGCATTACTCCTATTGGCGTAGCCGGATTTGCAGCTCTGACAGCGCTGAGCACCAGCGAGGATCCCATGCGCGCATCCATTCCTTTTGATAAGGACAGAAACGGTTTCGTTATGGGTGAGGGCGCAGGCATTGTGGTCCTGGAGTCTCTGGAGCATGCTCAGGCAAGAGGCGCAAAGATTTATGCAGAGCTGGCAGGCTATGGAGCAACTGGCGACGCTTATCATATTACTTCTCCGGCAGAGGACGGAAGCGGCGCTGCAAAGGCTATGGAGATGGCGATTGCAGATGCAGGGCTGAAGCCAGAGGATGTTGACTATATCAATGCTCACGGAACCAGCACCCATCACAACGATTTATTTGAGACAAAGGCAATTAAGCTGGCTCTGGGCGATCATGCTGGAAATGTAAAAATCAACTCTACCAAGTCTATGATAGGACATCTGCTGGGAGCAGCAGGCGGCGTTGAATTTATTACCTGTGTCAAGTCTATTGAAGAGGGCTTTGTACACGCAACCGCAGGTCTTCAGGAAGAGGATCCGGAGTGTGATCTGGATTATACCAAGGGCGAAGGCGTTTCTATGAATGTGAACTGTGCGCTTTCCAATTCTCTGGGCTTTGGCGGACATAATGCAACTCTGCTGGTAAAGAAGTTTGAAGGCTGATGGAGAAGCCGGGAGGATATAAGACCATGACGATTGATGAGATTGTAACTCTGATTCAGGCAGTTTCTGATAATGGACTGACCAGTTTTGAATATGAGGAAGGGGACCAGAAGCTGGTTCTGAAAAAGAAAAAGAAGAAAAATATTGCCCAGGCTCCGGTGGCTCCTGTTGTGATTTCCCAGCCGGCAGCTCCTATGATGAGTCCTGTTCCCATGCCTGTTGCAGCAGCTCCGGCTCCTGCAGCAGCTGAAACCGCTTCGGCGGCTCCGGAAAGCGCTGCTGATAAGGCGGGTTCCGGAAATAAGGGCGGAATTGATTCTGATAAGGTAGTGGTTTCTCCTCTGGTTGGAACCTTCTACAGTTCTTCCTCTCCGGAGGCAGAGCCCTTTGTAAAGGAAGGGGACACTGTCAAGAAGGGACAGATTCTCGGAATCATTGAGGCAATGAAGCTGATGAATGAGATTGAGAGTGAGTATGACGGAGTGGTGGAAGCTATTCTGGTAAATAACGAGGATGTTGTGGAATACGGACAGCCCCTGTTCCGTATCCGGTAAGGAGAAAAGATATGAGATTGGGAATTAAAGAAATTCAGGAGATTATTCCGCATCGTCATCCTTTCCTGCTGATTGATTTTATCGATGAGCTGGAGCCGGGAAAACGGGCGGTTGGTTATAAATCCATTACATTTAATGAGCCGCAGTTTAACGGCCATTTTCCAGGGCAGCCGGTTATGCCGGGTGTGCTGATGATTGAGGCACTGGCTCAGGTTGGTGCAGTGGCAATTTTAAGCCTGGAGGAAAACAAGGGAAAAACCGCGTTTTTCGGAGCTATCAACAATGCCAAGTTTAAACAGATGGTTCTGCCGGGCGATCGGCTGAAGCTGGAATGTGAAATTATCAAAAGCAAAGGCAAGGTAGGCGTAGGCAAGGCCGTGGCTACCAATGCAGAGGGCAAGGTTGCTGTTTCTGCAGAGCTGACCTTTGTTGTAGGTGACTAAGAAGCAGAGGGGAAGCGCAGCCATGTTTGAAAAAATCTTAATCGCCAACCGGGGCGAAATTGCAGTGAGAATTATAAGAGCATGCCGTGAAATGGGAATTAAGACTGTAGCGGTTTATTCAGAAGCAGATCGGGACAGTCTGCATACGCTTCTGGCGGACGAGGCTATCTGCATCGGTCCGGCTGCGTCCGGCCAGAGCTACCTGAATATTGAGAGAATTCTGGCGGCAACCGTAGCTATGAAGGCGGAGGCAATCCATCCGGGATTTGGCTTCCTGTCTGAGAATGCCAGATTTGCAGAGCTGTGCGAAAAGTGCAGCATTGCATTTATCGGCCCCTCTGCAGAAATTATCAGCAGAATGGGCAATAAATCCGAGGCAAGAAAAACGATGATTGAGGCCGGAGTTCCGGTGGTTCCCGGCAGCAAGGAGCCGGTTTACACCGCAGAGGCGGCTCTGGAAATGGCAAAAGCCATTGGTTTTCCGGTGATGATCAAGGCATCCTCCGGCGGCGGCGGAAAAGGAATGCGGGTGTCCTGGAGTGAGGCGGATTTTACTTCCAACTTCCAGAATGCTCAGATGGAATCGATCAAAGGCTTTTCTGATGATACCATGTATCTGGAGCGGTATGTGGAGAAGCCGAGACATATTGAATTCCAGATTATGGCAGATAAATACGGCAATGTGGTTCATTTAGGCGAGCGTGACTGTTCGATTCAGCGCCGCCATCAGAAGGTGCTGGAGGAGTCTCCGTCTGTAGCAATTTCAGAGGAGCTTCGCCGGGAAATGGGAGAGACTGCAGTGCGTGCCGCAAAGGCGGTAGGCTATGAGAATGCGGGAACCATTGAGTTTTTACTGGATAAGAACAAGAATTTTTATTTCATGGAAATGAATACGAGAATTCAGGTAGAGCATCCGGTAACGGAATTTGTCAGTGGTATTGATCTGATTAAAGAGCAGATCCGTGTGGCTGCGGGAGAGCATTTAAGCGTCAGCCAGGAGGATATCCATATTCAGGGACATGCGATTGAATGCCGTATTAATGCAGAAAATCCGTCCAGGAATTTTATGCCCTGTCCGGGACTGATCAGCAACGTTCATTTTCCAGGCGGAAACGGTGTTCGCGTAGATACTCATATTTATAATGATTACCGGGTTCCGGCCAACTATGATTCTATGCTGATGAAGCTGATTGTCCATGGAAAGGACCGGGAAGAAGCTATTGCAAAAATGAGAAGCGCTTTGGGCGAGCTGATCATAGAGGGAATTGATACAAACCTGGATTTCCAGTATGAGATTCTGAGCAATCCGGTTTACCAGGATGGCCATGAGATTGATACGGATTTTATTCCGAATTATTTTCCTGAATACTGCAAGTAGAAGGAAAAAACTGTTGAAGTTCTCAGAGATTCGCCCAGAGGGCAAGGAGAAGTATTATGCTGAGAGATATGTTTAAAAAAACATATACTGTAATTGACAGTCGTGTAAAGACTGGGAAACGGGAGAAAACGGAAGAACCGAGTATTCCTCAGGGACTGTGGAGAAAATGCAATAAATGCGGACAGCCCATTTACGTGGAAGATGTAACAAACAATTATTATGTCTGCCCCAAATGCGGCGGATATTTCCGGGTTCATGCCTATCGTCGGATCGAAATGCTGATTGATGAAGGAACCTTTGAGGAATGGAACCAGGAAATGGAGTTTTCCAATCCTCTGGATTTCCCGGGATATGAAAAGAAGGTTCAGGCAACCAGAGAAAAAACGAGGCTGAATGAGGCCATTGTAACCGGAAAGGGAATGATTCACGGCCTTCCGGCTGCTGTGGGCGTATGTGATGCCCGGTTTATTATGAGCAGCATGGGCCATGTTGTAGGAGAAAAGGTTACACAGATGGTGGAGCGGGCAACAGAGGAGAAGCTGCCTGTGATTATTTTTGCATGCTCCGGAGGTGCCAGAATGCAGGAGGGAATTGTATCTCTGATGCAGATGGCGAAAACCTCAGCAGCTCTGAAACGCCATCATGAGGCAGGACAGCTGTTTATCAGTGTTCTGACAGATCCCACAACTGGAGGAGTAACGGCAAGCTTTGCCATGCTGGGAGATATTATTCTGGCGGAGCCAGGAGCTTTGATTGGATTTGCAGGACCCCGTGTCATTCAGCAGACTATTGGTCAGAAGCTTCCGGAGGGCTTCCAGAGAGCAGAATTTCTTCTGGAGCATGGATTTGTAGATAAGATTGTGCCCCGTGATGAGCAGAAGCGGGTGATTGCAGATATTCTGAGAATGCACAGAAAGCCAGATGCGCTGACTCTGAAAAATGCGGGAATCGGAAGAGACGGACAGACTGAGGCTTCTGGAAAGTTTTCTTTTAACCGTTCCGGGAAGAGTGCCTGGGATACGGTTCTTTTATCCAGAGATGGAGCAAGACCGGTGGCAACCGACTATATTGATGCAATTTTTGATGACTTTATGGAATTCCATGGCGATCGGTATTTTAAGGATGACGGCGCTATTGTGGGCGGCATTGCTACCTTTAAGGGGATTCCGGTTACGGTAATCGGCCAGCAGAAGGGAAAAACCACAAAGGAAAATATCAGAAGGAATTTTGGTATGCCGTCTCCGGATGGGTACCGGAAGGCTCTGCGGCTGATGCAGCAGGCAGAAACCTTTGGCCGTCCGATTATCTGCTTTGTGGATACTCCAGGAGCTTTCTGCGGTATTGAGGCAGAGGAGCGGGGGCAGGGAGAGGCGATTGCAAGAAACCTGTTTGAAATGGCATCTCTGACAGTGCCTGTGCTTTCTCTGGTTATTGGTGAAGGCGGAAGCGGCGGAGCTTTGGCGATGGCTGTGGCTAATGAGGTCTGGATGATGGAAAATGCCATTTATTCGATTCTTTCACCGGAGGGCTTTGCTTCGATTCTGTGGAAGGACAGCAAGAAGGCGGCAGATGCAGCCAGAGTTATGAAGATCACAGCAGCAGATCTCTGTGAGATGGGTCTGATCGAGGACGTTATTCCGGAAAAACAGCCGGCCTGTGCAGATACGATGCCTGAAATTGCCGGAATCATCAGAGAAAAGCTGTCTGCTTTTCTGAACAGATACGAAAATATGAAGCCTGAGGAGCTTGCAGAACAGAGGTATCAGCGGTTCCGCAGAATATAGCCTCCTCTGTTTGAGATACAGCTTTGGAGAACAGATTCAGGAGATAGGAATGAGTATATTAAAACCATTGAAAATAGGTGAACTGATAGCGAAATACCCGATTATTCAGGGAGGAATGGGGGTCGGAATCAGCCTTTCCTCTCTGGCCGGAGCCGTGGCTAAGGCCGGAGGAATCGGAATTATTTCCACTGCTCAGATTGGATTTCAGGATCCGGACTTTTTAAAGGCGCCTCTGGAAGCCAATTTAAAGGCAATTAAAACGGAATTTGATAAGGCCAGAGCGATTGCGCCTAATGGAATTATCGGATTCAATATTATGGTGGCAACAAAAAACTATGCGCTGTATGTGAAGGAGGCAATCAAGGCTGGAGCTGATATTATTATTTCCGGCGCAGGACTGCCTGTAACACTGCCGGAGCTGACAGAGGGAGCAAAAACAAAAATTGCCCCGATTGTTTCTACGGCAAAATCAGCTATGGTGATCTGTAAAATGTGGGATCGGAAGTTTCACAGAATTCCTGATCTCCTGGTGATTGAGGGGCCTCTGGCAGGCGGCCATCTGGGCTTTTCCAGAGAGCAGCTGGCTCAGTACGGGGCAGATACGGCTCATGTTTCTGAAACCTACAGCCAGGATGCCTACGATGAGGAAATCCGCGGAATTATGAAGGTTGTAAAGACCTATGAAGATAAGTATGAAACGCATATTCCTGTAGCGGTTGCCGGAGGAATTTACACGCATCAGGATGTTCTTCACGCGCTGGAGCTGGGGGCAGACGGGGTTCAGGTGGCAACCCGTTTTGTAACAACAGAGGAGTGTGATGCTCCTATGTGCTACAAGCAGTCCTATATTGATGCGAAGGAAGAGGATATTGTGATTACGCAGAGTCCGGTGGGAATGCCGGGACGAGCAATCAGGAACCATTTTCTGGAGCAGGTAGAGGAAAGAAAGGCCAAGGGAGAAAATGCAAAGATTTCTCACTGCTATCAGTGTCTGGAGCACTGTAATCCGGCCAGCATTCCTTACTGTATTACAAAGGCCCTGTCCAACGCAGCAGAAGGAGTTCTTGATCAGGCTCTGCTTTTCTGCGGCACCAATGCCAGCCGTGCCGAGAAAATTGAAACGGTTGAGGCTGTAATAAAGGATCTGGCAGGAGAGCCTGTCTGACAGACATAAAAAGCCTGTTATTTCCATAGACTGAAAGCAAGGAAGCTGGGAAGAGACAGGAAGATGTTAAATAATATATGGAGCTTTATGATTCTTGCGGGGGTGCTCTGGGGAACTGCAAATGGCAATTTAAGTGCGGTTACCCAGAGCCTCATTGATTCTGCAGGGGCGGCGGTGTCTCTGGCCCTTACCATGCTGGGAATCATGTCTTTTTGGTGCGGAATTCTTCAGGTAGGAATGAATGCCGGACTGATTGACTGGTTTACGGGAAAAATGGGTCCTTTGCTGGATTTTCTGTTTCCTGATGTAAAGGACGGACATCCGGCCAGAAAGCCTTTGGCTGTCAATCTGGCAGCAAATATGCTGGGGGTGGGCATGGCGGCTACTCCGGCCGGACTGGAGGCTATGAAGGCGCTGGCAAAGGAAAGCAGGGGAGAGGCAAGCAATGCCATGTGTACCTTTCTGGTTCTCAATGTGTCATCTCTGCAGCTGATTCCTGTTTCTATGATTGCCTACCGCAGTCAGTATCACTCCGCGGCTCCGGCAGCTGTGGTAGGGCCTGCGTTGATTGCGACAGGCTGTTCTACACTGGCAGCTGTTATATTCTGTAAAATTGCGGAATGGATATCTGGGAGGAAAGGTCTATGATCCTGTGGATTTCCCAGATTCTGATTCCGTTGACAGTCTGTTACATTATAGGTTTTGGTCTGTTGTCAGGACGGCCGGTATTTGATGATTTTTTAGAGGGAGCTGCGTCAGGAATGAAAACGGCAGCCGGACTGCTTCCGGTGTTTGTGGGACTTATGATTGCTGTAGGTGTTCTGAGAAGCTCTGGCCTATTGGAGACTCTGGGACAGTGGCTTTCTATCCCGGCTGGGTGGCTGCACTTGCCGACAGAACTGGTTCCTGTTACGCTGGTGCGTCTGGTATCCAACTCGGCTGCCACAGGGCTTCTGTTGGATCTGTTTGAAAAGGCAGGTCCGGATTCCCCTCTGGGAATGTGTGCTTCTGTTATGATGAGCTGCACAGAGACGGTTTTTTACTGTCTCAGTGTATACTTTGGTTCTGTCAATGTAAGAAAAACCCGGTATGCCCTGGCAGGAGCTTTATTTGCCACAGGTGTGGGAGTGGCGGTCAGCATATGGCTGACTTTGGGTTTTTCATAAAAAAAACACAACCCTGTAAGAATTTCCTAATAAATAGCAGGTTGTCGAACAAATAGAAATCATGTATAATCATGAAGAGACTTTTTGCCTTCATGTGCGATAAGGAGAAAATGTGGATACTTATGCAGCATTGAACGATGTTCTGGTGAATCTGTTCCGTGATATTATGGAACTGGAGGAACAGGCGATTATTACTCAGGAATATCAGGATATAACAAACAATGATATGCATGTGATCGAGGCCATCGGAGTGGGAGAGCCTAAGAATATGTCAACCATAGCCAAGCTGCTTTCTGTGACAGTAGGAACTCTGACCATAGCCATGAACAGCCTTGTGAAAAAGGGTTATGTGATCCGGGAAAGAGGAAAAGAGGATCGGCGAGTGGTTTATATTTCTCTGTCGGAAAAAGGGCTGCGGGCTTACCGCCATCATGAAGAGTTTCATCGGCAGATGATCGAAGCTGTGCTGGAAAATCTGACTGAGGATGAGACAGAAAGTCTGGTAAAAGCACTTGCGAAGCTGGAACGATGGTTCCGCAGAACTGAGGAGAATTAGAAGGAGGCACTTTCAATTATGAAAAAGGCAGTCATGTGTTTTATTGGTGCCATGATGGTTTTGTCACTGGCAGCATGTACGCCGACTATGGAAAAGCATAAGGTTGGCGAGGTACAGAATTCTGATATGGCAGTTCCCAAGAGTACTCAGGGGCCTGGCGTTGTAACAGATAAGACACCGGATCTGGACGCACCGGATCTGGATATTATTTCGATATATACAGTCAGCGAGGACGGTTCCAAGCTGGAAGGCACCATGGAAGGCGTAGAGACACTGGATGCTCAGGCGCTGGTGGATCTGCTGATTCAGTATAACGTTCTTGATGAGGGAACAAAGGCAGTATCCTTTACGGCAGAGGGTACACCGGCAAGTGAAGAGGTTGGCCCTGGTGTTGTGAAGATTCCAGGCTTTAAGATTGAAAATGATACAAAGGAATACGGCACGCTGGAGCTGTCACAGTTCCCGGAGGGGGATCAGGCAGAGATGAAGCTGCAGGCTGTAGCAAATACCTTTATTGAGAATATGAAGCTGGTTTATCTGAATGTAACAGCAGATGGTCAGACTTTGGGAGAGAACATGACCTTCGAGGATGCAGGGAAATAAACGGTAACTATTCAGGACGGCGGGAAGAATCTCTGATGTTTCTTATTCGGCCTTGCCGGACAAGAAGATGGCTCGTTTTGAGCAGTTACCAATAAGTTGATTGACAGGGAGCGGCTGCAAGGCGCAGACGAAGTTAAAATGACTTCACTGCGTTTTGTGGCGGCTCTTTTATCATTTCAGGTGTAACAGTTATGCAAAGATTAAGGCAGGAAGAAGGGGGAAGAAAAGTGAAAGAAAAAAACAGGTGTATAAAAATCAGTCGTTGGTGGCTGACAGTTCCGGCGGTCTATGTGCTGATGATTTTGATAATATTGCGGTTATATGTAATAACAGGGGAAAATTGGCATATAATAGATATTTCTGTGCAGCCGTTTGATACTGCATTCCAGCTGGAGGTGACTTCCTCTAATCCTCAGCTGGATATTGCTTCATTGACGGATGGATTGAAGCTCAAGCAGGAAAAAATGCAAAAGGAAGGGATGACCGGATGGATAATCCAGGGAACGATTCCAAAAGAATCAGTGGGAACCAGGCAGGAGATTCTTGTGAGCTGTGTGGACGACCAGGAGAAGGGAAGCTGGAAAATAAGAAACTGGCAGAAAACAGGAATACCGTTGACTGTCAGATTTGAGAAAAAAACTTTGAAATGGATATATCTTCTGGCCGCAGTGTTTGAGACTTTATTTTTAATTTTGTTTTTATATGAGAGAAAAAGAGGAAAATATAGATCTGCAGCAGAGTCTGTGGCAAATCAGATTTATCAAAACAGTTTGCCAGGAGACGTATCAGCATGGAAAATGGGAGAGCAGCTTTTCCATATGTATGAAAAACGGGCTGCGCTGGAGGAGGCTGCGTTTTGTATCATCTTTGGCGGAGACATACTGATTATGGTGTATATGCTAATAATGAAATCAGGAAGCTGCCGGGGAAGCTCTTATGTCATGATGGCTTTTCTGTATCTCATTATGATTCCATGGGCATATATTGTGAGACGGAGAAAAAGAAGCCTGCAGACACTGCTGCAGCAGGAGACAAGATCGCTTACGGCTGCATATGCGAATCTGATGGCGGCTGCCTGTGGATCCTGTATGCAGAGGGAAAGACAGGTGCTTTTGTATCACGCAGCGCTGGGATTTCAAAGGGCCGGAAGGTTTGAGGCGGCTTTGCTGATATCAAATTGCTGGAGAACCTGGCCGTGTAAAAACCAGTATCTTCGTCTTCAGGAGAGCAGGGTGCGTTCAGTATGCCTGGAATTTATGGGAAATATGGAGGAAGCGAAGGCGGAGAAGGACTTTCAGAAGCAGATTCAGGCTCAGAAGCCTTCTTTTACAAAGCGACAGGCAGAACGGATTTATGCAAAGGGGCTGGAAATGAAACTTGCCTTGGAGGAACACAGGCTGGAGGATGCCTGCAGGGCAGGGAGACAGTATCTCCAGATGAGTAAGGAGCCTGGAACCTGGCCCTGGATTTATAATCAACTGAGGATGATATATCTGGAAATGGGAAAGGAAGAAGAGGCGCAGGAGCTGGAATGTCAGCTTATGAGCTTCAGTTCTGAAAACCGGGAAGTGGCGGAGCTTATGAAAAATTACGCCATGCCGGGGCAGAGATGTGAGAAGGAGGCAGGCATACTGGAGCGATTCAGGAAACAGGAGAGAATTCTCAGAGCGGGAATTGGAGCAGCTGCAGGTGTGATTCTGGCTTTAATGATTGGCGTTTGGGTAAACCAGGAGCTGGCTTTTGGAGCAGTTACAGTGGATATGGCAGAGGCGGAAAGTCAGACAGCCGGAGAGATTCAGACAGAGGGGGAAGCCAGTACAGCCGGGGAGATTCAGATAGAGAGGGAAGCCAGTACAGCCGAGGCGGTTCAGACAGAGGGGGAAGCCGGGGAAGCCGGGGCAGCCGGGCGGCTTCAGGTAGAAAATGAAGAAGAAACAGAGCGTTTATCTCCCCCAGCATTTTCTATTGATATTCCAGATGAATGGTTAGAGTTGATTGTGGAAGAAGAGAGAGAGAATGGCGGACGGATCTATTATCAGAAAAGCTCTTATGAAAAGATGGGGGATGGGATGATATTTTCCATAGTTATTTATGATGACGGTTCTTACATTGATGTACCAGAAAGTCGTGTGTTAGGCACAGATGGTCCCTATGTGTATCTGCTTTGTAAGCCTACAGATGTGTGTTATTACTGGGAAGATGAGTCCATTCGAGAAGAGTATGCCAGACTGCAGAATCAAATAGAAGAGATTATAAAAACATTCCAGATTGATTCTAAGACAGCTTCTTATGATGGGGGAGAATATATTTTCCCGAACAGCCATCAGGTGTATTTAAAGGAGTCAGAGCTGCTGAATCTGTCAGATGATGCCCTGCGGCTGGCAAAAAATGAGATTTATGCCCGTCATGGCCGCAGATTTCAGGATCAGGATCTGCAGATATACTTTGAAGGTAAGTCCTGGTATCACGGTACAGTGGAAGCTTCCGCATTTGATGAAAGTGTTTTTAATCAATATGAAAAAGCAAATGTGGTGCTGATTCAGAAGGAACAGGGTAAAAGAGAATAAGTGAATGTATTGAAATTCATACAATTTTCTTACATCCATTGCATAAGAATTGAAAAAACAGTATAGTGATAGCATAAAGTGTAGAAAATTCAGAATAATTTCTGGGAAGGGGGCGAGAAAGGCAATGCTTGAGGTTTGCGATCTGGAAAAATCATACGGGCATCATCCGGTATTAAGAAAGATATCATTTTCAGCAAAGCCAGGCACCTGTGTGGGCATTGTGGGAGGAAACGGATGTGGGAAAACAACGCTTTTGTCTATTCTTGCCGGAGCAAGGAAACCAGATGGGGGAAGGATTTTATTTGATAGCCAGGAAGCTGTGAGCAATCCAAAGATTTTTTCTCAGGCAGCAGCTTACGTTCCTCAGGAAAATCCGCTGATAGAGGAACTGACTGTGAGAGATAATCTGAGGCTTTGGTACCGGGGCAGCAAAAAGGAGCTGGAAAAGGATCTCATCTCCGGGCCAGCTGCAATGCTGGGAGTGGATCAGATGCTGAAAAAGACGGTTTGCACGTTGTCTGGCGGAATGAAAAAAAGGCTGAGTATTGCCTGTGCCCTGTCTAATCATGCTTCTGTATTGATTTTAGATGAGCCGGGGGCGGCGCTTGATTTAGAATGCAAGGCCGTGATTCGAGATTATCTGGAGCAGTACAGAAGGCTTGGGGGAACGATTCTTTTAACATCTCATGAGATGGCGGAGCTAAGCCTGTGTACAGAATTGTATGTGCTGCGGGACGGGCACATGGAATCAGTTCCCGGCGGATTATCAGAAATGGAACTGATTAAGTGCTTTAAAAACGGGACTTTTGCAGATACTCAGGAGCTGAAACAGAGAGAGGTACCATAAAAACAATGGAGGAAATGTGTATGAAGTGTATGAAATGCGGAGCTGAACTACAGGAAAATGAAAAGATCTGCCGTGTATGTGGTCAGGAAACAGAGACTGTGGAGACAAATGCCCTGAAGGAGGAAACAAAAGGGACGTCAGATACGACGGATGGGTTGGCAGCATCAGAGCAGGCAGTTTCCGAAAGTCCGGAGCCCGAGAAAAAGAAGCCCGAGAAAAAGAAGTCCGGGAAAATGATGATCGGTGTGGCTGCGGCAGTGGCAGCAGTGGGAATTGGAATTGCAGTAGTACCGCGGCTGATGGAGGATCCGAAAAAAACGGTGATTGCAGCTTTCGAAAGCGTAAATTCTGATAATCAGATAACCGGGGCAGAGGAAATATTTGGTTTAAGGGAATTTTTGGAAAATTATGGAAAGGTCAACTGTGAAAGTATTTTTCGAATGCAGATAGACGGCTGTTCTCAACCGGGAATGGAGATGCTGACAGGAGCTGGCTTGGAGATCCGCTCAAAGGCAGATTTGGAAAACTGGAAATCAAGAGCAGAAATGGCTCTGAATTATAATCATATGGATCTGGCAGAACTCCAGTTCTATTATGGAGATCAGGTGTTTATGGCAGCTGTACCAGAGCTGGTGGATCGTGTTTTTACTCTGAAAATAAATGACAGCCTGGGGGACAGTTTGAAAAATTCTCCAACGGTGGCTCCCTATCTGGAGGCATCTGGAGTGGATACAGAGCAGCTGGCAGAGCTGGTGCAGGAGATGATGAAAAAGCCGGAAAATGGAACCGCAAAGGGACAGCTTGATTTTCCAGGACTTTTGGACAGGTATCAAAAGGGCTGTAAGGCGAAGGAAAGTTTTCAGCAGGCGATGATGGTAGAGAAAGCAGAAAAAGGAAGCTTTTTGGTAGATGGAAAGGAGACCGTTTGTAAAGGATACCATGTACAGATCAGCAAGGATTCTCTGATTGCATTTCTCCGTACATCCTCGGATTTTTTCCTGAATGATGAGGAACTGAAAGAGCAATATCTGGATCAGCTGAGACTGAGCGTATCTATGACAGAGCTGTTTTCTGGAGCAATGGCGGCTGGAGATCTTCCCTCCGCAGAGGAAATGCTGCAGCAGAGTTATGATGAAGTCAAAGAGCAGACAGACTGGATGATTCAGATTCTGGAACAGTCTCTTCAGGATGTGGATATGACGGTTTATGTAGATCCGAAAGGACGGCTTGCCAGCCTGACAGGAACAACAACAGTTGTGGAAGCAGATATGGAAGCAGCAGAATCGGAACCGACAAATGAAGAAGCCGGGACAGGAGACAGCAGTGATGCGGCGAAAGGAACAGGCGAGGGCAGCGGAGCAAATACAGATGAGGCTGTAAAGGAGAAAAGAGAGGCGCAGATTGATTTTGCTCTGGATCTTCATGGTGGAAGCTACCTGACAGAGAATATGAACGGACGTCTCAGCATTACGTCAGAGGGCGCGACAACGGATATTCTGTATGAAAAAGAGGAAAGCTATGACGGGGAGCAGCTGGACAGCGATCATACGGTGTCTGTTCTTTCCTCAGATGGAAATATTACAATGAATGCATCTGGTACTTACATAACGGAGAGTGGATCCTGCCAGCTGGATATGGAACTTCTTGTTCCAGAAATGCAGCCGATAAAGATTCACGGGTCTGGCATGGTGACAGAGCTGGAGAAAGGAAAATCTATCTATGCAGATATAGACTCCTTGTCTGTTGAGGCAGAAGGAATTACCATGAATTTCAGCGGTGAGCTGGGATACGGTCCTCTTTCGGAAGAAGTATTGCCTCTGGAGGGAGAGGAGCTGGATGTGCTGGCAGCAACAGAAGAGGACTGGGGAGAGATTATGATGGAGGTATACGGGAATATTTTCGGACTGATGTCTCAGCTTGCAGGTATACAGTAGGCATAGAGGTAAAATAGAAGACGGCGGGAGTTTACAGAAAATGAAGTCCTATTTCATATTGATTCAGTTAGAAGTAAAACGGGCTCTGAAACGGCTTGGATATCTGTATCTTGGTATGGCTGCCCTGCTGATTCTGGCAGGGACGGCCGCCTTCCTCACAGGCCGTCTGGCATATGGAGACAGGGTTTCTGAGAGAATTTCCATTGGCGTTGTTCTTCCGGAAAATGACAGACTGGCTGGAAAAGCCATGTCTATGGCCGCGTCTTTGGAAAGTGTAAGCAGTCTCTGCGATTTTGTTACTGTGGATGGGAAAACAGCGGAAGAGGGATTGAAAAACGGAGAATTTTATGCAGTTATGAAAATTCCGGAGGGTCTGGTAGAAAGCATTATGGATGGGACCAATCTTCCTGTCCGCGTGGTGTTTCCAGGGAAAGCTTCAGTAGAGGGCCGTATTTTCCGGGAGCTGACAGAGGCAGGAGCAGCAATCCTTGGCTCAGCTCAGGCAGGAATTTACGCCGGGGATCAGGTGATTCAGACGAAAGGTGAAAGCATGGGGCTTTCTCCGGAGGAAAGTCAGGAGGCGATTGCCTGTTCCGAACAGGATTTGAATGAAATATATCTGTCCTACAGCCTTGCCAGAGAGGATTATTTTCTGGCCCAGAAGGTTTCAGCAACCGGAGATTTGGATATGGTTTCTTATTATGGCATCAGCGGTTTTATTTTGGCACTGCTTTTGATGGCAATTCCTGTATCAGGCTATTTGATGCCATGGAATGAGGCAATGAAAAGCCAGTTGACTCGGGCAGGGATTGGAGGGGGAAAGAGAGTTCTGGCCAGAGTGGCAGGGCTTGGTTATCTGTTTATTTTGGCAGCGGTTCCGATGTGGCTGATATATGGGCTGTTAGAGGGAGAGATTTTTACAGGAAAAATAAGTGGAAATCAGTTGTTTGATCTTTTGCGGCAGATGATTTGCATATGCTCTGTCTGTGCAGGGGCGGCGGTTTTGGCAGTGTTTTTGTTTGAGGCATCTGGAAGTCTGCTTGGAGGAATGATGCTTTTATTTTTGACAGCGGCAGCACAGCATTTCCTGGCAGGTGGTTTTCTTCCTCTGGTGTTTCTTCCTGGAGCAGTCCGAAAGCTGGCGCCGTTTCTTCCTTCAGGAATTTTGATGGATGTAATGAAAACAGCAGTAAGCGGAGTCTGGAATTTTTCAGCAGTGTTCCGGCTGATTCTTATGTTTGCGGTGTTTTTTGCCGGAAGTTATGCGCTGGAGGTGAGGGAAAAATGAGACAGATCTTTATGTGGTTTTTTCTTTCCTGTAAACGATATCTGCGCCGTTTTTCTTTTGTGCTTATTCTTCTTTGCCTTCCGGCAGGGGCCTGGTGGATAGGAAATCTGGAAAAAAGCGGAGACAACAGGATTCGGATTGCAGTGTGCGTGGAATCTGATTCCGGTGATGCTTTGGCAGAGGGGCTGGTGCAGGCGCTTACGGAAAAAAGCAGGGCATCCGGCGAGAGTATGTTTCTGTTTTACCGGTGTGAATCTGCAGAAGAAATCAAAGAACAGGTGGCGTCCCGAAAAGCGGAATGTGGATATGCAGTGGCAGCAGATTTGGGAAAGCGGATGGAAGAGGACAGTTATAAACGAAGTATCCGTGTTTTTTCTGCGCCATCCACAACAACGGCAGAATTATCCACAGAGGTGGTATTTGCAGAACTGGCATCTGTGTATAACCGCGAGGTTTTAGAAAATTATGTGGAAAATGGCCGTGGTTTTTCTTTTGCAGGAGAAGCTGGAGGGGAACAAAGAGAACAGCTTGCCTTTCAGGCCGGTGAGTATTATAATATTTGGATGGAAAATGGAGGAATTTTTCAATTTGAATATGAAACTCTGAATTCTATCGTGGGAATACAACAGGAAGCTTCAGGCAGAAAAGCCGGAATGGAAGGGGTATTTCCAGTAAGAGGACTTGCGGCTGTGTATGTATTTGTAACAGGAATTTATGGTTCAGTCATTGGAGCAGAGGATGAACGGAGAAATCTGTATGTATGGATAGACAGACGAAAAAGAGGCTGGTGCAGGCTGACTGCCCAGGCCGCCCCGGTATTTTTGGCAGCAGTTTCAGCACTGGCGGCTACCTGGCTGGGAGAGGAGAATTTTTCTGGAATCTCAGGTCTTGCAGCGGAAGCGGGAATCATGGCCGCTTATGGGCTGGCAGTTGTTCTGTTTTCCCGGCTGCTGGGACTGATGTGGAAAAAACCGGAAATTCTTTGCTGTCTGATTCCGTTTTTTCTTATGGGAAGTTTGATCTTTTGTCCTGTTTTGGCAGATATCAGCAGGTATTTTCCGGCAGCAGGGTGGCTGGGACGGTTGTTTCTGCCCTGGTATTACCTGCAGTGTTTTTAGGAGAAATTTTACCTTAGCCTCTATTCTTTTCAACAAGTAACAAGAAAAAATGACACAAGGAGGGCGCAATGGATACGAATGTATTTTCATATATCCTTGCTGTTGCAGACAGTAAGAGCATCTCCGGAGCTGCGAGGCAATTATTCATGTCGCAGCCAGCTCTGACAAAACAACTGGGGAAGTTAGAATCTGAACTGGGATTTAAGATATTTGATCGCAGCCATTCGCCGTTGACGGTTACAGAAAAAGGGAAAATTTTTTTAGAATTTGCTGTTAAATATCAGGAATTAGAAAAGGAACTGAATTGTAGTCTTGCTCAAGCAAATAAAATGCCGGTCAGGCCAGTCCGAGTGGCAACCACTCATCGAGGCGGACACTATGCAGGCGTACATACAGCAGATTTTTTAAAATGTTATCCAGAAACATCTTTAGAGTATCTGGATATGAGTGCGGAAGAATGTGAAAAAGCTTTGGAAGAGGAAAGTGTAGATTTGGCTATTTATACAGATCCTGTCATGTCGGGGCAAATAGAATATATGCCTTTGGAGGAGGATCCGTTAGTATTCGTAATCCCAATCGGCAATGAACTTCTTTCGGGTATAGATACTACAGGCTCAAATCTATTTCATCCGGTGCTTATCGAAGCTGAAAAATTCCGCTCTCCCGCTCTTCGTTATATCTTATCTACACCGGAACACAGTCTTTATTATGCGGAGTGTGCATTCTTAAAAAAATTTAGAATCCGGCCCACGGCTCCATTACGGATTGATTATGTGGACACCCGCTACGCGATAGCCTGCGGAGGAGGTGGAATTGTCCTGGTTCCAAGGATTACTGTAATGAAGGCAGAGCATACTGACCAGGTAGTTTATGGTATGTTAAAAGAAGAAGGTATTTACCGTTATGTTATTGTTGCTAGAAAAAAGGGACGTATTCTTCCTAAAGAGGCCCAGGAATTTTGGCGTTTTATGGTAGGACAGAGATTTCGTAATACCAAATTGGAATAGGCGTTATTCCGGTTTAGAATAAAAAAATGAGTAATATTGGAAGCCTTCTTCTGTATTGCATAAAAAAGCTTGCTGAAAAGCAGGCTTTTTTTAGACAGATATAGTTTGATTCCAAACAGTTATAAAAGCAAACCATATACAGAATAACCAAAAACTTGAACGCATTACAATGATTATTATATAATATAGCCATAATATTTACCGGTAAATGTAACGTGAAAATAAAATTTCAGGAGGTTGTTATGGAAAAGTTAAAAAATACGAAAGTTCTTGGTTTTCCACTCTGGATGTTTTTGGTCTTGAACATTATTATGATTTTTTTAGCTTCAAAAGATTGGATGCTGTCTAATATGATTGGAGCATTGGGCTTTGCATTGATCGTTGGAACTATGCTGGGATGGATTGGAGATCACATTCCGATTTGGAACAGCTGGTTTGGAGGCGGAATGCTTTTCACCTGTCTGATGGCTGGCGCTATGAATACATTTAATTTGATTGGAGAGGGTGCGAAAGAAGCTCTGAATAATTTTAATGGATCAACAGGATTCCTTGATCTATACATAATGGTTTTAATTACAGGATCCGTTTTATCCGTTGATCGTAAGATGTTAATAAAATCTTTTGCAGGATATATTCCGACGATTCTTGCAGGTGTAGCAGGAGCTTTGGGACTTGCAGGTATTGTCGGTGCGATTACCGGAGTTGGAGCGATTGATGCAATTACAACTTACGCGATTCCTGTTATGGGCGGTGGAAATGGCGCAGGCATCCAGCCCATGAGCCGTATGTGGGAAGCCGCTACTGGTGGTGATGGTTCTGCATGGTATGCATCAGCATTTGCAATTATCAGTCTGGGAAATCTTGTGGCTGTTTTCATGAGTGCTTTATTGAATAAATTGGGGCAGGCGAAGCCTTCTTGGACTGGAAACGGTCAGCTTATGCGCGGAATAGAAAATGCAGCAGCAAAAACGGAAGAAGTAAAACCGACTATAGCGGACTATGCTACTGGATTAGCTCTTGGTCTTTGTTGTTTTTCAATGGCAGACCTTTATTCCAAGCATATTTCCATTGTAAATAACCGCCTGGATCTTGGTTTTTCCATTCATACCTTCGCATTTATGGTTATTCTTATGGCTGCTCTTAACATTTCCAATATTCTTCCGGCAAATATCAAGGCTGGAGCTAAGGGAATGCAGATGTTTTTTGTTAAGTATATGTCCTTCCCTTTAATGATTACTGTAGGGATCGGAACAAATTTAAGTGATTATGCAAAAGTTTTTACCAATCCAGCAAACCTTCTTATTATTGTGGTAACAGTTATCGGAGCGATGTTGGGAACTTTTATTGTGGGCAGACTGCTTCACTTCTATCCAGTAGAGGCTATGCTTACAGCAGGTCTTTGTATGGCTAATGGCGGAGGCTCAGGCGACGTTCAATGTCTTGGTGCAGCTAACCGCATGGAAATGATGTCATATGCTCAGATTTCATCTAGAATCGGAGGAGCAATCATGCTTGTTGTAGCAAGTTTCTTCTTTGGACGATTTTTGTAAAATTGGAGGTAGAATTTCATGGAGGGGAAAAATCCATTAGTATCCAATTTGACATTGGAACAACAAAAAAATCTATTTGGAAATGCATATTTGAATATGCTGTGGTATTGTCCTGCAGACCAGAGGTTTTCCTATTGGGCTCATCTTCCGGATAGTTATTATGACGAAAAAAATCCAGATTACCGTTTGATGGTAATTATTCATGGAACCGGCTGTGCGGTAGAAGATTATATTCGAGAAGCTAAAGAATTAGCAGATCAGAATCATATCGCAATTCTGGCTCCATTGTTTCCCGGAGGATTGATTGATCATGATGATTTTAACAGCTACAAGCTTTTATCATGTGATGGAATCCGGTATGATCAAATTTTACTGGATATGGTAGAAGATATGGCAAACCGATATCCCGGTATCCATACAGAGCGTTTTTTCCTTTTTGGACATTCTGGAGGCGGACAGTTTACCAACAGGTTTCTGTTTGCTCATCCAGAGCGGCTGCTGGCTGTTTCTATTGGCGCTCCGGGGCGCCCGACTTTTCTCGATCTGAATGAAGATTACTTTTGGGGAGTTAGAGATTTTAAAGAATATTTTGGAAAATCTGTGGATATTGAGGCAGTGAAACAAATACCAGTTCAGATTACTGTCGGAGAAAATGATACAAAGTTTATAGGGGACTCCCCATACGGTACAAACCGTGTAGAGAGAATGAAAAGTCTTCAGAAAAACCTTGAAGACTGGGGGGTAAAAACAGAGCTTCAAATTCTTCCTGGTTTTGGACATGAAGGAGGAGAGCGTGAACGGGTGCGAACTGCGCAGGAATTTTTCATAGGAAATTTATAAATTGTTAAACATGTAAGAGACAAACGGTACCCTGATAGCGAGACACAGAAAAAGAGACTGTGCTCAACTATCAGGGTACCGTTTGTCTCATTTTTTCATCTGAAAGTTTGTTACATTTTCTGTTCCATCAGCCAGGAGGTAAAGTAGGGCTGAATCACGTCAAAGGGGGCATTTCCCATATCCAGAATAAATCTATGAAATTCTGAAGGGCTGAATCGGGAGCCCAGATTTTTCTCTGCGTTTTCACGCATATTCTGAATTTCCATAGCGCCTACAAAATAAGACAGATAGTTGGCCGGATTTTCGATCATGGCTTCAAACATGGCATCACTGACAGCGCCTGGATCCTCATAGAACTGAGAAAGGTATTCAGCAACCTGATTTCGATCCCAGCCAAGATAATTGACAGCCAGATCCAGATAAGCATGAAGCCCCAGAATTGCCGTGGAGTTAGATGCCAGCAGGCGCCCAAATTCCGGATCCAGACCATTATCCAGAGTGTAGGAAAGTGCTTCTACGTAGGCAGCCCATCCTTCACTGTAGCCATTAAAGGACAGAATTTTCCGCAAATCAGAAGCATCGGAGCTGTGGAAATACACATTCTGGTACAGGTGTCCCGGATACCCCTCATGAGCAATGGTCGGGTACAGGGACTCAGAGGTATACTGAGGATTGTGGTTAATATAAATGACATTGTCAGTAATGTCGTCAATGGGGGATGTCAGGTAAAAGGCCGGGCTTAAGGAAAGCTCCAGAGCCTTGGGGACATCCTTCAGTGTGTAGCTGCACTCTGGAAGCGATGGAAAGTCAGCGGCAGTCAGAGTTTTTAATTCTTCGAGCATAGCAGCTGGTTCTGTCTGGCGGAACTGACTGGTTTCCAGAAGGTTGTCAAACTCCGGATGCTCTTTTAAAATGGCAGAGGTTTCTTTTAGCTTTTTATTGATGGTCTGCTCCACAGCGGCAATCAGCTCTTCTACGGACTGGTATGAGGTGCCGGTACTGGCATAGACCAGATATTTGTAATATTTTTTTCCGTCAGGAAATCCGCACATACCGCCCTCGTTGGTTCCTGTACCCTTCAGCGCTTTCATGCCGTCAATCAGTGTCTGATAGGCGGGAACGAAGCTCTCCTCCAGAAGCTGTTCATTGCGCTGGCGGAATGAGGTTTTTTCTTCTTCTGTCAGATCGGCAATTTGCTCCAGCCGCTGGTTAAAGCTGTCGATGAGAAAATTGTTTCCCGGAACTAAAAGATAGCTTTCACAGGATTCGATGACATGGTCGATGCAGGTGTCGCTTATCATCAGACCGGCATCAGCCTTCTGCTGTTCAAAGGCGAGAATCTCCTTGTAATAATCATCAATAGCATCCAGCAGCGCAAGATATTCCTCTACATCCTGTTTTTCATAAAAAGAGTACTCACACAGCAGAATCGGAAGTTCAGCCTGTATGCCTATGGTTGCAGAAAGCGGCTGATAGTAAAGCTCCAGCCCTTCGCTTAAAGCTTCTGTTTTTAAAAGGCTTTGCAGAATGTGAAAGGTGACCTTCTGCTTTTCAGAAAGGAGCGCAGGAGAGAAAGAATCCAGCTCTTCCTTCAGCTGCTGTCGGGTCTGCCGGTTTTCTTCCATGGCATCCATGGAAATCGGCGCGAAGAGATTTTCCGCAGAAGAAATTCCAAAATTTTCCGGATGCCGCAGAAGATACTGAAGATCCAGCTGGCAGCCACATACCTGTTCGCGGAATAATTGTTCTTCTAGTTGGGAAAATCGCGACTGTTCCTTCAGTTCATTTTCCTGATACTGTTCGTAGGGAAGCTTCTCTTCCTGGGGATAGGGTGCTGCTGTAGTAGCTATGTCCGCCGAGGGCCGCGGCACACACCCGGAAAGCAGAGCCACACAGAGAAGCAGGGCCGCAAAGGGGCCGGAAAACCAGGTTCTTTTTGTATGCATAAATGAATCCTCCTAAGTGTTCCTATTATAATCTATACTCAATAAAATTACAACTTATGTAACATTCCGCCCGGATTCCTTGTGTTTTCGGGCGGTTTATGCTATAGTTTGATTACTTATTTCTATAATTTGGAGGAAATGGCTCATGTGTCAGAATCAGAATTGTAATTGTAAAAAACCATATTATATTACTACCGCGATTGCGTATACATCCGGAAAACCCCATATTGGAAACACCTACGAGGCTGTGCTTGCAGACAGCATTGCCCGTTTTAAAAGAGCGGAAGGTTATGATGTCCGCTTTCAGACAGGAACTGATGAGCACGGTCAGAAGATCGAATTGAAGGCTGAAGCAGCAGGCGTATCTCCCCAGGATTTTGTTGACGGCGTTGCCGGAGAGATCAAGACGATCTGGGATCTGATGAACACCTCTTACGATAAGTTTATCCGTACTACAGACAAGGATCACGAGGCTCAGGTTCAGAAGATTTTCAAAAAGCTGTATGATCAGGGCGATATTTACAAGGGCTATTATGAAGGTCTGTACTGTACTCCCTGTGAGTCCTTCTTTACAGAATCTCAGTTAGTAGACGGCAAGTGCCCTGACTGCGGCCGGGAGGTTCAGCCAGCAAAGGAAGAGGCGTATTTCTTTAAAATGAGCAAGTATGCGGATCGCCTGATTGCTTATATTAATGAGCATCCGGAGTTTATTCAGCCGGTATCCCGGAAAAATGAGATGATGAACAACTTCCTGCTTCCGGGTCTGCAGGATCTGTGCGTATCCAGAACCTCCTTTACCTGGGGCGTTCCGGTATCCTTTGATCCGAAGCATGTAACCTACGTATGGCTGGATGCTCTGACCAACTATATTACTGGTTTGGGCTATGACTGTGATGGCAATCACGGCGAGCTGTTTGACAAATTCTGGCCGGCAGATCTTCATCTGATTGGTAAGGATATTATCCGTTTCCATACCATTTACTGGCCGATTTTCCTGATGGCTCTGGATCTGCCCCTTCCCAAGCAGGTGTTTGGACATCCCTGGCTGCTTCAGGGCGACGGCAAGATGAGTAAATCCAAAGGAAATGTTCTGTATGCAGATACGCTGGTAGATTTCTTTGGTGTGGATGCAGTCCGCTATTTTGTTCTTCACGAGATGCCCTTTGATAATGACGGCGTCATTTCCTGGGAGCTGATGGTAGAGCGGCTGAACTCTGATCTGGCAAATATCCTGGGAAATCTGGTCAACCGCACGATTTCCATGTCCAACAAATACTTTGACGGAACCGTAAGAAACGGCGGCGCAGCTGAGGCAGTAGATGAGGACTTAAAGGCAGTGGTATTAGATGCTGTGAAGAAAACAGTAGCAAAAATGGATCAGCTGAGAGTAGCAGATGCTATTACCGAGATCTTTGGCATTTTCCGCCGCTGCAACAAATATATTGATGAGACTATGCCCTGGGCTCTGGCTAAGGATGAGGATAAGAAGGACCGTCTGGCAACGGTTCTCTACAATCTGGTAGAGGCAATTACCATTGGTGCTTCTCTTCTGGAATCCTTTATGCCGGAAACCTCTGAGAAGATTCTGTCTCAGCTTCAGGCAGAAAAGAGAACTCTGGATCAGATGGATACCTTTGGTCTGTATCCGTCAGGCGGAAAGGTAACAGACAAGCCGGAAATTCTCTTCGCCCGCATGGATGTGAAGGAGGTTCTGGAAAAGGCAGAGAAGCTTCAGGCAGAGCAGGCGGCAGCTGCCGCAGCAGAAAACGGCGCAGCTGACGCAGAAGAAAAGCAGGAGGAGCCGGTGATTGATATTGAGGCAAAGCCGGAGATTTCCTATGATGATTTTGCAGCAATGCAGTTCCAGGTTGGCGAGATTATTTCCTGTGAAGCAGTGCCCAAGTCCAAAAAGCTGCTTTGCTCTCAGGTTAAGATCGGAAGCCAGGTAAAGCAGATTGTCAGCGGAATCAAGGCGCACTATTCTCCTGAAGAGATGGTGGGCAAAAAGGTGATGGTTCTGGTAAATTTAAAGCCTGCAAAGCTGGCCGGAGTAATGTCTGAAGGTATGATTCTGTGCGCGGAAGATGCAGAGGGCAATCTTTCTTTGATGGTTCCGGAAAAGAAGATGCCGGCAGGCGCAGAGATTTGTTAATAGGGACGCAGACAAAATGCGGATAGGATTTAACGGCAATCAGTTAAAGCTGATTGCCGTTGTCAGTATGCTTGTGGATCATATGGCATATCTGTTTATCGGAGTGGGAATGCTAACGCCTGCATTGCAGGCAGGGGAAGAAGTGCCTGCCCTTTTTCTGCTGTATCGTGTACTGCGGGCGATTGGCCGGATGGCCTTTCCTGTTTTTTGTTTTTTGCTGGTGGAAGGTTTTTTACATACAAAGAGCAGGCGGCGATACGCGATACGCCTGGGAATATTTTCCCTGATTTCAGAGATTCCATTTGATCTGCTTACCAGCGGAACCAGGCTTTTTGTTGATTGGAGTTCCCAGAATGTGATGATAACACTGTTTTTGGGGTTGCTGATGATGGAAGTGCTGGAGAGACTTGATATTCGAAAAAAGAATATCCTGGATCAAGGGCGAAATTACAGTTCGGGTATTTTTCAGCTGGAGCTTATGGCCCAATTATTTGTAATTTTCTTTTTTTGTGCGGCCGCCTGGATAGTACGATGCGATTATGATTATACAGGAATTATGCTGATTGCGATTTTCTACTGGTTCCGGTGGGATAGGAAGCAGATGTGCATTATGGGATTTTTATGGATGGCAGTTATCGAACAGAGTCTGGAATATTTACCAGCATTTGTCCTGTCTTTTGTTTTCATCTTTTTTTATAATGGGACGCGGGGGAAATGGAAAGGCAAATATGCAGGTTATTTCTTTTATCCAGTGCACATGGCGGTGCTTGCGCTGATATATGGGCTTGTATAAAGAAATATCCAGGAAATTTTCCGAAAAACAATCAGAAGGAAGGTCATAATATGATTTTTGATACTCATGCTCATTATGATGATGAGGCATTTCAGGAGGATCGGGATGAGCTTTTAAACAGCCTGAGTACTCATGGAATTGAAGCAGTAGTTAATGTGGGAGCCAGCATCCAAACAACAAAAAATACGCTGGAGCTGATGAAAAAATACCCCTTTGTCTATGGCGCCGTAGGGGTTCATCCCAGTGAAACAGAGGAATTAAACGACAATTTGATGGACTGGCTGAAGCACGTTTCCGGTGAAAAAAAGGTCGTAGCCATTGGCGAAATCGGACTGGATTATTACTGGAAAGAGCCGGATCCGGAGATTCAGAAGCACTGGTTTGTGCGCCAGCTTCAGCTGGCAAGAGAGGTAAAGCTTCCTGTGATTATTCACAGCAGGGATGCGGCCCAGGATACGCTTGATATTATGAAGGCAGAGAAGGCAGGAGAAATCGGCGGAGTGATTCACTGCTTTTCTTACGGAACAGAGATGGCCAGAGAGTATCTGAATATGGGATTTTATCTGGGAATCGGTGGAGTTGTGACCTTCAATAATGGGAGAAAGCTGAAAGAGGTAGTGGAGTATATGCCCCTTGACCGGATTGTTCTGGAGACAGACTGCCCCTATCTTTCCCCTGTTCCTAATCGGGGAAAACGCAATTCCTCTTTGAATCTTCCTTATGTGGCAGAGGCGATCAGCCAGATAAAAGGCATCTCACCGGAAGAGGTGATAAAGATCACCAATCAGAATGCAAGAAATCTGTATCGGCTGTAAATCCGGAAAAAGCGTAGGAAAATCGACGAAAAGAGGACTGCTGGGAGATTCCGTGAAAACGAGGAAAGGCCGGCAGGGTTTGAGGGGGATCCTACCGGCATGTGCATGAAAAAAAGTTAAAAGCGTATTTATGTTGCTGACAATAACTAATATATCTGAAAAATGTGACTGGAATATGGAAAAAATGTGAAAGATTTGTGAGAGGATGGAACTGCATGGAAAACAGATTAGGCAATCCCAAGAACACAATTGGAGTGATTCAAAAGTATGAATTTGCCTTTCAAAAAAAATTCGGACAGAATTTTTTGATTGATACGCATGTGCTGGATAAAATTATCCGGGCTGCAGGAGTGACAAAAGAGGATATGGTTTTGGAAATCGGTCCCGGAATTGGCACAATGACTCAGTGTCTTGCTGAGGCAGCCGGCCGGGTAGTTGCAGTGGAGATTGACTCGAATCTGATTCCGATTCTGAAAGATACCTTAAAGGATTATGATAATATCACGGTCATTAACGAGGATATCCTCAAGGTGGATATTAAAAAGCTGGCAGAAGAATATAATGGCGGCCGACCCATTAAGGTTGTGGCAAATCTGCCCTATTATATTACAACGCCGATTATCATGGGGCTGTTTGAGAGTGAAGTTCCTATTGATAATATTACGGTTATGGTGCAGAAAGAGGTGGCAGACAGGATGCAGACCGGTCCCGGATCAAAGGATTACGGAGCATTGTCTCTGGCTGTTCAATATTATGCAGAGCCTTATATTGTGGCGAATGTTCCGCCCAACTGCTTTATTCCCCGTCCTAATGTGGGATCTGCGGTAATTCGGCTGACCAGACATCAGAAGCCGCCGGTTGAGGTAAAGGACAGCGGGTTGATGTTCCGTCTGATTCGTGCTTCTTTTAATCAGCGGAGAAAAACTCTTCAGAATGGCCTGAACAATTCCTCAGAGCTGCATTATTCCAAGGAGCAGATTGCCAGGGCAATTGAAAGTCTCGGCGTTCCGGCAACAGTGCGCGGGGAGGCTCTGACTCTGGAACAGTTTGCCCGTCTGGCTAATTATTTTACAGAAAATGCCTAGAAAATGAGATTTCAGACAAAAAACAGGGCTTTCGTTTTTGCAGATGATATATCTGCAGCTGCGAAGCCCTGTTTTATTATACACAGTTATCGACTGATAGTTTTCGTGAACAAATTTACTTTCTCTCAAATAGGCTGCGTAATTACAGATCGCATTTGGAAAGAGCTGCTTCATCTGCAACGATGGTTACATCCGGATGCATCTGCAGAATAGAAGCCGGAACATGAGGAGTAACCGGTCCACTGATAACCTGTTTCAGAATATCAGCTTTGTCAGCGCCGCTGACAACCATCAGAACTTTCTTTGCCTGCATAATGGTCTGAATTCCCATGGTATAAGCCTGCTTCGGAACGTCGTCAATGCTGGCGAAGAAACGCTTGTTTGCTTCAATGGTGCTGGGCTGCAGATCTACGCAGTGGGTCAGAGTAGCAAAGGTGTCATCCGGCTCGTTAAATCCGATATGTCCATTGTGACCAAGGCCAAGAAGCTGAAGATCCACGCCGCCGATCTCTTTGATAACGTTGTTGTAGCGGGCACATTCTTTGTCACTGTCCGGCTCGGTTCCATCAGGAATGTTGGTGCGGGCCAGGTCGATATTTACATGCTTGAACAGATTGTTGTACATGAAATAGTAGTAGCTCTGGTCATTATCTCTATTCAGTCCTTTATATTCATCCAGGTTAACAGTAGAAACACCGGAGAAATCTAGATCGCCTTTGTTATACCATTCAATTAATTCCTTGTAGGTACCAATAGGTGAAGAACCGGTAGCCAGTCCCAGTACACAGTTTGGTTTTAAAATAACCTGTGCTGCAATAACATGGGCTGCTCTGCGGCTTAACTCATTGTAATCCTTTGCTTTGATGATTTGCATGGTAATACCCCCTGAAAATAAAAAATTTTTTGTTAAAATCTAATCATAGGATAGCATTTTTAGGTCATAGTTGCAATGGTTATTTCATAAAATGTTTATCAAAGGAGTGATAGCATGTCTGATTATCGAAGATTAATCTCATACATTTATGCATATGAGGGCGGCGTAAAAGGAAAAAATATTGGATATGCCAAGGTGGAGATACGAGGGGGACAGTGCAGAATACAGGTAAATGTGAAAAGAGTTTTTGTGGGAAGTAATGAAACAGGGGTTTATTTGCTGGCTCCAGAAGCGGAAATTCTTCTTGGGAGAATTTTTATTCGGGGAGGCGCAGGGGAGTTTCGAACACAGGTAAATGCAGAAAATGTGGAGGGGAGCGGGATTTCCGCAGATCAGTTCTATGGGCTGACCATCCATGATGTGACAAGTACCTGGAGAAGTTATACAACGGTCTGGGAGGATGCGGTGGCACAGACGGCAGAGGTTCAGCTGGCAGATATTACATCAGAAAATATGAGAAGACGGGACAGCAGTGTTGAAGCAATCAGCAGGGCGTTGACTATGACGGCGCTGAAGCGGACAGCAGAAACTGGCAGAAACGGACTTCAGGCAGCAGAAGCCCTGAAGACTGAAATAGAACAGGAAGCAACAGGACAGCTTGAGATATCAGAGGAGCTGGAAACAGAAGAACTGGAAAAGCAGAGGGAAGGGAGTGAAAAAGAGCCGGAAGGGGGAAAAGCTTTAGAGGTTCAGAGTGAGGAGAAAACAGAAGAGAGGAAACAGGAAGAAGGAGAAGAATTTAAGGCTCAGAGCGAGAAGGTATCAGAAGAGCCAGGGGGAAAAGTCTCCGGGATTTTAGGGGAGAAAAGGTCAGAAGAGCAAATAGGGGAAGGGACTGAGGGGGTGAGTGAGAAAGCGCCGGAAGATAAGAGCCAGGAAGGAGGAGAAGAATTTAAGGCTCAGAGCGAAAAGCAGCCAGAAGAGCAAAAGAAAGAAGAATCTGAGGTTCAAAACTTGAAAAATCCAGAAGTTCCGGAAGAGCCAAGAGGAGAACCTTCGGGGGAGAGGAATCTGGAAAAACAGGAAGAGATTTTGAAAACAGAAAGGGGGGAGGAATGGGCAGAACAGCAGCAGATGAAAAAAATACTGGAAATGCATCTCCCGGTTTCAGCAGAAATTGAACGGGAATTAAAACGGGAGGAGAAGCGCCTGGAGACAATTGCTCCCTGGGAGGAGGATGAGAAAAGCAGTAAAAATCAGGAGGAGAGGGAAAAAATTTCAGATGCTCTCTCTGGAAGAATGGAGGCGCAGCCAACGCCTGGTTTATCCGGTGAGCCAGTTTCTGGCTCGACAGATGAGCTGGTAAACAGACCGCCTCATAAGTCATTCGGAAAAACAAGAAACAGCGCAGCAGCAGCTCGTCTGTCACGTTTGAAAAATATTTTGCAGCCAGGGGTTCTTCAGTCCCTGCTTCTGCAGCCGGAGGAGTCCCAGACAGCGCCGCCTGCTTCAATCAGGCAGGGAACAGCTGGACAGGAAGTGCAGTCGCAGACATCAGGACTGAAAAGAGAACAGGAGACACCATATCCCGAACTGGAAAATCCGGCAGTTTTACGGGAACTGGAACGTCAGGAGGCAGAGGAAAACAACAGAAGTGATTTGTGGGAACGCTTTCAGAGAAAGTATACAAGAGTTCTGGCCTTTGAGTGTGACAGTGGCTGTGAAATTCTTTCCATTAAGCCTCAGGATATTGGACTGCTTCCAAGAGAAATATGGGTGTACGGCAATAACAGCTTTCTGCTGCACGGATACTATAATTACCGCCATTTGATCCTGGCCCGTCTGTCTGATTCCGGAGGAAAAATCCGCTATCTTTTAGGCGTTCCGGGACACTATTTCAGCAATGAAAAATATATGGCCTCGATGTTCGGTTTTCCCCATTTTGTGCTGGCAAAAAAACAGCCAGATGAAGACGGGAGATTCGGATACTGGTATACGGATATACGCCTGTAGAGCTATTAGTAATCGATTCCGCGAAGATTAACCTGACCTGTAAAGGGGGCAGTAATTTCCGCAAAAGAAAGCAGCTCTTCTTTTGTAAATGAGGAAAATCCGTCTGGGTGAAGGACTCTTTCAGATGGAACATAATTTTGAATATAATAATCAGGACACCCGGCAATCCAGGGACCGATTTGACGGAAATCCTCGCTGGTGTGCAGGCCCTTTACAGCTGTCGTACGGAATTCAAATGGAACTGCTCCGGAGAGCAGCCACTGAACCGATTCTTGCACAGAATCTATATCAGGGGAAACTCCGCAGACTGCAGGATAATGCTCTGGTCCGGCTTTAATGTCCATGGCAATGTAGTCCAGAAGTCCCTGTTCTGCCAGATGCCGGATAACCTGAGGGCGGCTTCCGTTCGTATCCAGTTTGATGCGCAGTCCAAGACTGCGGACCTGAAGGATGAAGTCCTCCAGCGCTTCTGGCTGAAGGCAGGGTTCTCCGCCGCTGATGCAGACTCCATCGAGAATTCGGCTTCTTTTCTTTAAAAAAGCCAGAATGTCATCAGGAGAGTACAGAGGGGGTGCATCGTTTCCAAGAATTTCACTGTTATGGCAAAAGGGACAGCGAAAGTTGCAGCCTCCAGTAAAAATTGTTGCAGCCACATATCCGGGATAGTCTAGGAGCGTGGTTTTCTGCAGTCCGCAGATAATAAGGGGATTTGTTGACTCTTGCATTTTACATATTTCCATTTCTCTGATTTTCGTATATACTGAAACTGCTGTGAAAGGCAGCGTTTACAGTTATGCAGATATTATACCACAGGAAATAAGAAACAGGAGGAAGGGTTTTCAGAGAAATCCAAATACCTGAAGGGAAAGAAAAATGGGAAATTTACAGGAAGAAAATCAAATCATTCAGCAAAAACAGGATCAGCGTTTTATGAGAGAAGCGATCCGTCAGGCCAAAAAGGCGCTGGCCCTGGGAGATGTTCCGATTGGATGTGTGATTGAATATGAGGGGAAAATTATTGGGCGGGGCTACAATCGCCGGATGGCAGATAAAACGGTTCTTGCCCATGCGGAATTGATTGCGATAAAAAAAGCCTGTAGGAAAATGGGAGACTGGCGTTTGGAGGGATGCACAATGTATGTAACCCTGGAGCCCTGCCCTATGTGTGCCGGTGCGATTGTCCAGGCAAGGATTCCTGCTGTTGTAATTGGATGTATGAATCCAAAGGCCGGCTGCGCCGGTTCGGTGCTGGATATGCTTCATGAGGAGGGTTTTAACCACCAGGTGGAAACGAGAATTGGAATTCTGGGAGAAACCTGTTCTACCATGCTTTCTGATTTCTTCCGGAATCTCCGGAAGAAAAAAGCAGAACAGAAAGCGCAGCAGCTTATGGACGGGGGCAAACCCGCAGATATAGCCGGTAAGCCATAAGGGTAGCGGAAACAGTAAAAAAGATTTCCAGGGCGCTGCTGACAATTCCTGCCAGAACAAACAGAAAGCCGGAAATCAGCACAATGGCTGCCAGCCCTGCCAGATACAACCGGTAAATGGTTTTGTTTTTTGGTTCCGCAGTCTGGTACAGTCGGAGCACAATGAAAAACAGGCAGATGGTCAGACAGGCAGCAGCAAGAAAAGCAAAGACAATGTGGAGACTGGCCTTTAAGGGCATCTGCTCTGGAAGATAAGGCGTGGTAACAGCAAAGTCCAACAGCACCAGAGCAAGATAGACCAGCCAGCTGGCTGTCGGCTTTCGGGGCATATGGCGGATAATTCTCCGGAGAATAAAAAAGAAATAGATTCCCACAATCAGTCCCCACAGGACAAAGGCTTCTTTTCTTCCGGCAATATTTCCCAGCACGGAAAAATTGGTGCGGAACCAGTCGCTGTTTATGGCAAAAAGAAAGGTGTAGACGGGAATCAGGACATATGCAGTAAAAGCAGTCATAAAAGCAGCCTCCTTGAAATCATAATAGGTGGTGGGTATCAGTATCTATTTGTGTTTTTAATGGCCAGTTTAACATAGGCACAGGCATTTCGGCAATAGAAATCTTGACAAAACTATGGCGGTAGGGTATACTTAACTGGCGTAAAATTGTCATAAAGCTTCCGCGCAGCCGGGGAGATAGCGGTGCCCTGAACCTGCAATCCGCTCCAGCAGGGGTGATATCCCGCCTCGGATATGTTCTTGCAGGGCTGCCCCTGGTAAGCGGCGTTGACGTTTGGGTCTTGCGCAACAGAACCTCATGAACCGTGTCAGGGCAGGAATGCAGCAGCACTAAGTGAGTCCTTCTGTGTGCCGCAAGGGTGCCTGGACCGAGCTGGCTGTCAGGGTAACGCCTGTGAGCCGTATACAAAGCGGGGTGCGCGGATTAAAATAATAATTTAGAATCAGTATGCCGGGTGCAGAGATGCATGCGGCTCTTTTTCTGTCTGTTTATTCCCGGAAAACCTCGTTTCTTCCTGCTGTTTCGGCAGATTCCTACTTGCCCGCGCTTGCTATATGTATTATAATATATCAGAATGGGCTTATTTTAATCTGATGTGGAAAACAACGAAAAAAGATGTGATAACAACAGAAAGGATGTGGCTTCGATGAGAGTTGGAATGCTGACCAGCGGCGGTGACTGCCAGAGCCTGAACGCAACCATGCGGGGCGTGGCAAAGTCTCTGTATAAAATGTACGATGATGTGGAGATTATTGGATTTGAGGACGGCTATAAAGGCCTGATGTATGCAGATTATCAAATTATGAAACCATCTGATTTTTCTGGTATTCTGACCAAGGGCGGAACCATTCTGGGAACCTCCCGCCAGCCCTTTAAACTGATGCGGGTGCCGGATGAAAACGGCCTTGACAAAGTAGAAGCAATGAAACACACCTATAAAAAATTAAAGCTGGAGTGTCTGGTGGTTCTGGGCGGAAACGGAAGCCAGAAAACAGCCAATCTTCTTCGAGAGGAAGGGCTGAATGTGGTATCCCTGCCAAAGACCATTGACAACGATCTGTGGGGAACAGATGTGACCTTCGGCTTTCAGAGCGCCATTAATGTAGCAACCAATGCCATCGACTGCATTCATACTACCGCAGCATCCCATGGACGTGTATTCATTGTGGAGGTTATGGGGCACAAGGTTGGCTGGCTGACGCTTTATGCCGGACTGGCAGGCGGAGCAGATATTATTCTTCTGCCGGAGATCCCCTATGATCTGAATGTGATTGTAGGCGCGCTGAGAGAGCGCAATAGACAGGGAAAGCGTTTTTCCATTTTGGCTGTGGCAGAGGGCGCCATTTCCAAAGAGGACGCCATGCTCACCAAAAAGGAGCTGAAAGAAAAGAAGAAAAACGGAGTTGTGTATCCGTCTGTGGCCTATGAGCTGGGAGCAAAGATTACAGAAAAGACAGGCCAGGAGGTGCGGGTTACTGTTCCGGGCCATACTCAGAGAGGCGGAGAACCCTGCCCCTATGATCGTGTGCTTTCTACCCGTTTAGGCGCAGCAGCAGCCAAGCTGATTCAGGATAAGGAATATGGCTACATGGTTGCTGTGCATAACAATGAGATTACCAAGGTTCCTCTTGCAGAGGTAGCGGGACGTTTGAAAACTGTAGATCCGAACAGCTCTATTATTAAAGAGGCAAAAATGCTGGGTATCAGTTTTGGTGACGAATAAAAATAACTGCAAAGCTCCAGATAGAATTCCGGAGATCTGCAGAAAATAAGGAGTTTTTGATTTATGTCATATACTGCGCTGTACCGCAAGTGGAGGCCGACAGGATTTGCGGACGTTAAGGGACAGGATCATATTGTACAGACCCTGAAAAATCAGATAACCGGGCAGCGCATTGGTCATGCCTATCTGTTCTGCGGAACACGGGGAACCGGAAAAACTACCATTGCCAAGATTTTTGCAAAGGCAGTCAACTGTGAACATCCTGTTGACGGAAGCCCATGCGGAGAGTGTGAGAGCTGCCAGAGCATTGTATCCGGCCGTTCTATGAACGTAGTTGAGATTGATGCGGCTTCCAACAATGGTGTGGAAAATATCAGAGAAATTCGGGAACAGGTTCAGTATCCGCCCACAGAAGGGCGGTACCGGGTTTATATTATTGACGAGGTGCATATGCTGTCTACGGGCGCATTCAATGCACTTTTAAAGACCCTGGAGGAGCCACCGTCCTATGTGATTTTTATTCTGGCAACAACAGAGGTTCATAAAATACCTATTACGGTGTTGTCTCGATGCCAGCGCTATGATTTCCGGCGGATTACCATTGAGACCATAGCGGCGCGGCTGCGGGAGCTGGCAGATGCGGAGCAGATTCCGGTAGAGGAGCGGGCGCTGACTTATCTTGCAAAGGCGGCAGATGGTTCCATGCGAGATGCGCTGAGTCTGCTGGATCAGTGTGTTGCATTCCATTTCGGTACTTTGCTGACTTATGATAATGTGCTGGAGGTGCTGGGAGCTGTCGATTCCAGCGTGTTCAGTCAGCTTTTGCGGGAAATTCTTGCAGGAGACACAGCTGGCTGTATTCACTGTCTGGAGGAAATGGTGATTCAAGGGCGTGAGCTGGGACAGTTTGTGGTGGATTTTATCTGGTATCTGAGAAATCTTTTGATATTGAAAACCACAGAGGACGCGGAGGTCATGCTGGAAATGTCTGAGGACAATCTGCGTCTTCTTCGAGAAGAGGCAAAGATGGTAAACGGGGAGACGCTGATGCGGTTTATCCGCATCTTTTCTGAGCTTTCCAACCAGCTGCGCTATGCTTCCCAGAAACGGGTTTTGATTGAGATAGCCCTGATTAAGCTGACAAAGCCGCAGATGGAGCCGAATCTGGACTCCATTCTTCAGAGGCTTAATGAGCTGGAGGCCAGGATTGAAGAAACGCCTCAGGTTACGCCGGAGCTGATGCAGCAGATGGCAGCCCGGATGGGAAATTCCGGCGGTGCGTCTTTAAACAGTACAGCTGCAGGAGTTTCTCCGGGCCAGGAAGAAGGCGGTTCGGGAGGAGAAATGCCGCCGCAGGTGGCAATTCCCAGAGCCCAGCTGGAGGATTTGAATCTGATTCGTCAGGACTGGGGAAAAATTATCCGGGATTTAGGAGGAGCAATTCGTCCCAGCTTTCGGGACACGGTGCTGGAACCCAGCGGAGACAGCTGCCTTTGCGTGGTATTTTCCAGCCCTGATAATTATGCTATTGGCAGCAGGGCAACGGTTCTGGGTGAACTGGAGCGGTATATTCAGGAAAAATACGGAAAAGAGCTGTATCTGAAGGCCCGCCTGAAAAGTGTCGGCGAGCGTATGAATACCATTTATGTAAGTGATGAGGAATTAAAAGAAGCGGTTCATATAGATATTGAGTTTGAGGAATAAAAGAGCCGTTTAAAATCGTTATGAAAATTGAGGAGGACAAACATCATGGCAAAGCGTGGTGGATTCCCGGGCGGTATGCCGGGCAATATGAATAATCTGATGAAACAGGCGCAGCGTATGCAGCGTCAAATGGAGGAGACAACAAAAGAGCTGGAGGAGAAGGAATATTCTGCTTCTTCAGGCGGCGGAGCAGTTACCGTAACAGTTTCCGGCAAGAAGGAAGTTGTTTCTGTAAAGCTGGCAGAGGAGGTTGTTGATCCGGACGACATTGAGATGCTTCAGGATCTGATTGTGGCAGCTACCAATGAGGCGCTTCGCAAAATGGAAGAGGAGTCTCAGGCGGCAATGGCCAAGCTGACCGGCGGTTTAGGCGGCCTTGGCGGAGGATTCCCGTTCTGATATGGATTATTACAGCAGGCAGATCACAACGCTGATCGAAGAATTGTCAAAGCTGCCGGGGATCGGCAGCAAATCAGCCCAGCGGTTGGCTTTTCATATTATCAATATGCCAAAGGAACAGGTAGCCAGCCTGACCGGCGCCATTACCCAGGCAAAAGCCAATATTCGGTACTGCAGGGAATGCTTTACGCTGACAGATCAGGAGCTGTGTCCTATCTGCAGCAGCGAAAAGCGGGATCACAGGACGATTATGGTAGTGGAGAATACAAGAGATCTCGCTGCATATGAGAAAACAGGAAAATATGACGGGGTATACCATGTGCTTCATGGAGCGATTTCTCCCATGCTGGGCATTGGTCCCAATGATATTAAGCTGAAGGAGCTGATGCAGCGTCTGCAGGGAGATGTGAAGGAGGTTATCATTGCGACAAACTCAAGCCTTGAGGGTGAGACAACGGCAATGTATATCAGCAAGCTGATTAAGCCCACGGGAATCCGGGTGAGCCGGATTGCCAGCGGCGTACCTGTAGGCGGCGATTTGGAATATATTGATGAGGTAACCCTGCTGAGAGCCCTGGAGGGGCGAATAGAGCTGTAGCAGCCTTTTGGCAGGCGTGAGGAGTGCATAAGATGGATAAATATGAATTTAATATAAAAGTGGAGCAGATGCGCAAAATGGTGGCCCGCGGCGATTATGTGACGGCCATGAAAATTGTGGATACCATTGACTGGAAAAAGGTGCGAAATGCAAATCTGCTTTCCATGGTTGCAACAATTTATGAAAAAAATCATGAATACCAGGATGCGAAGGATATTCTGCTTCTGGCCTTTGAGCGGGCGCCGATTGGAAAGCGTCTGCTTTACAAGCTGACAGATTTGGCTCTGAAGGAGGGAAATCTGGAGGAGGCAGAGGCATATTATCGAGAATTCTGCGATCTGGCAGGAGATGATCCTCGCCAGCATTTGCTGCGCTATATGATTCTTAGACAGATGGATGCGCCCCTGGAGCAGCAGATCCATTCTCTGGAAGGATATACAGCAGAGGAGCTGGATGAGAAGTGGCTGTATGAGCTGGCTGAGCGGTATCATGAGGTTGGTGATATTGAACGCTGTGTCAGCACCTGTGATAAGATTATGCTGATGTTTGGTCTGGGCAAGTATGTAGATAAGGCAATGGACCTGAAGCAGGAGTATGCGCCCTTAAATCAATATCAGATGGATCTGGTGGAGAACAGAGAAAAATACGAAGAGAAGCTGCGGGCAGTAGAGCAGTCTTTTGAGTATGACGATCAGGATCCGGAAGACAGTAAGGCAGAGGTTCTGCGTCAGGAACGTCCTTATGCAGTGCCGGAACAGGAAGCTGTGGAGAACCAGGAGCAGATTTATCATGAAGAAGAAACTGCTTTGGAGGAAGAAGAGCCGGAAGAGGCACCGGAATATGAAGCAGGAGATTACCAGCCAGAGCCGGCAGCTGAGAATCACGAGGATACGGTACTTCCGTTGGAGCGTGAGACGATTACCGCCGCTGTAAAACAGGCAGAGACAGAAGAAAGTCTGGCAAGAGAGATGTCCCGGCTGAAGAGAGAAGTGCCGTCAGAGGAGGAGTCCGAACTGGAAAAAACCAGGATTCTCAGCGCTATTAAACGGGCTCCGTCTGCATCAGAAGCTGTTTCTGAGCTGCCAGAGGAGGAAGTGACAGCAGAAGCGCTGGAAGAGGAAGAACTGCCGAGAATGACCAATCATCTGATGATAGAAGCCCGTACACCGGAAAAGGGCTTTCAGATGGCTGTTGAGACGTTAAAGCAGATTCAGAGAGAAACCGGAGTTAAAAATCCGGTAGCCAAGATTACAGGATCCAAACTGAATAAACGAGGCGTGCTTGCCAGCAGAGATAAAATTGCAGGTAAAGATTTGATTATTGAAGAGGCCGGAGATCTGACGCCTGAGATGCAGAAGGAGCTGGAACAGCTGATGAGCCGTGATACAACAGGTATGCGGATTATCCTGATTGACAATCCAAGGCAGCTGGAAATGATGCATGCGCAGAATCCGTCTCTGGCAGATAAATTTGAGTGCATTGGCTGTGAATTTCAGGAGCCGGAACAAACAGAAGAAAAGGAGCAGGCTCCTGTAATTCCGGAAAAATCCTGTACGGAGGAAATGCCGGAGCCGGAAGTGCCGGCTTATCCGGAGGATGATCGTCCGATTCGTCATATTGTTCCAGAGAGCAGCAGTGCAATGCGGATGCCGGGGCCGGGAGATTATTATGAAGATGATCGGGAACCGGAGCATCTGGAAGATGAAGAAGAAATGGATATTGATGAATTTGCTCAGTATGCATGTAAATATGCTTCTGAGATAGACTGCAGTATTACTGGAAAGAGTATGCTGGCTCTCTACGAGCGGATTGAAATTATGGAAGAGGACGGCATTCCTCTGACACGGGCAGCAGCAGAGGATTTGATAGAAGAAGCGGCAGACAAGGCAGAACGTCCTTCTGTGGGACGTCGTCTGAAGGGACTGTTTTCTTCAAAATATGACAAAGATGGTTTATTAATTTTAAAGGAAGAGCATTTTATTTAATATGGCAGAGATCAAATTAATTGCTCTGGATTTAGACGGGACGCTTCTGGATAGCCAGAAGCGTCTCTCTTCCAGAAACGAAAGAGTATTAAAGGAGTGTATCCGGAGAGGGATTTGGATTGTGCCTTGTACCGGAAGAATTTGGTTTGGAGTACCGGAGTTTATTCGCAGTTTTCCGGGAATTCGTTATGCGATTACTACCAACGGAGCTGTTGTGGAAGATATCATTGAATCAAGAATTCTGGATGAAAGAAAGCTGACATGGCAGCAGGCGGCAGAACTGCTGAAATTAGCAAAGAAATTCCATACCATGTATGATGTATACACGGATGGACATGCATTTGGTGAGGAACGGTTCCTGGAACATATGGAAGACTTTGGCATTCAGCCTGCGCTTCAGAAAATGATACAGGATACAAGGGAAGCCGTTCCAGATGTGGAGGAGCGGGTTCGCGAACTGAAAAAGCCTGCCGAAAAGGTGAATTATTTCTTTGGCGATCTGGATGAGCGCAGCAGAGCCAGAGCGGCATTAGAGGCCAGAGGCGATGTGCTGGTAAGCTCCTCTTTCCCTAATAATCTGGAAATAAATGCCATCGGAGCATCAAAGGGAGAGGCAATTCTTCGTCTTGCTTCCTATCTTGGGATTCGGCCGGAAGAAACTATGGGATTTGGCGACGGAGAAAATGATATTTCTATGATTCGCATGGCAGGAATTGGTGTAGCCATGGGAAATGGGGCGGAGATCCTGAAGGCGGAGGCAGATTATATAACTGGAATCAATGATGAGGATGGTGTGGCCCAGGCGATTGAGATGCTGGTGCTGGGTGGCGAAGGCGCGCGGGACATCTGAGAATAGGAAAGCAATTTGCAGAAAATGAGTGTATCTGCCGGAACAGACAGAGGTCGAGGAAAATGGCAGATTGTGTTCAGGGCAGATGCAGACAGAAAATGAAGGACAGAAAAGGAATAATATGAATTATCTGACAGAACACTGGTTATCCATAGGAGCAGGGGTGTTCTTGCTCTCTATGGTTTTATATGGTCATTACAGAGGATTTTTAAAAATGGCGACGGGGGTGCTGACGCTGGTTTTAAGTTTGACAGTGGTTCGGACAGCGGTTCCATACATGACAGGGCTTCTGGCTGCCAATACGGGCCTCAGAAGGGCGATAGGGCAGGGGCTGCTTCATATGAGCGGATTAAAGGATGGGGGCATAGGACTTTCTGTTACCCTTCCAGCTCAACAACGCCAGTCTATTGAGAATTTGAAGCTGCCGGAGCAGATGAAAGAAATTCTTTTAGAGAATAATAATCATGAAATTTACAATCTGCTGGGAGTGGACAGTTTTTTTGAGTATCTGGGAGCCAGTCTGGCTAATATGGTGCTTAATCTGATTGTTTCTGTGGTTTTATTTGCAGCAGTATATTTTCTGATTAGATTTGTGATAAAATGGCTGGATTTGATGGCACATCTTCCAATCCTTTCCGGAATGAACCAGATAGCAGGTGCGCTTCTGGGGGCAGTTCAGGGGCTTGCTGTGCTGTGGGCAGCAGGAGTGGCTCTTGGATTTTGTTCAGCAGCTGTGTGGGCTCAGCCGGTACTTGCCCAGATAGAAGGCAGTATATGGCTTTCTTATTTGTATCATCACAATTTGTTTAATTGGCTCCTGTACAGTGCGATCAACAGTTTGGGATAGACGGAGATGGAAAAATGTGGAAGAGCAGATGGAAAAACACAAGATATAGTGTATGAAAAGAATATGAAAAAAACAGTTAAAAAAATTGAAAAAATCCCTTGACAAAATCCACTATAAAATGGTATATTAAAGCTCCACCGCGAAAAACGGTGGTCAGCTTTAAAAGAAAAATAAAAAGTTGAAAAAAATAAAAAAAGTTGTTGACAAACGCAAGCGACTGTGATAAGATAAACGAGTTGCTGCTGAGAACAAAAGCAACAACGAAATGAACCTTGAAAATGAAAGATTGAACAGTGTTTAAAACCCTGAAAATTCTAATA
>ERZ773260.521-NODE-521-length-56662-cov-4.798488_pt1 | contig 56662 bp, 68 predicted proteins | sample MGYA00511387_ERZ773260 | MGnify/ENA primary metagenome ERZ773260 (study PRJEB29015, sample SAMEA2737745) | human gut metagenome | biome: human gut; feature: human-associated habitat; material: faeces | place: China | collected 2012 ...
CCCCGGTCAATAAGCAGCTTGCAGAGATTAAATACCGTGTTCATGTCCTTCCCCTTCCTCAAACAGCATTGGTGGTGATTTCCAACATACAAAGTCGTTCCTCGTGCTCGGACAGCATGTCCAGAGTGATGTCCTCTGCGAGGGGCGGCTGGGGTTCCGGCTCCGGCTCTGGAGGCCGCTCAGTAGGCGTGATGCCCACCAGCTTGTCCCCCTCAATCTGGAGGTCACACCAGCCATAGGTCGCCCACACCGCGTCATGGAGGTGGGCGGGCACCTCTATGTAGTCATCCAGCCAGCAGGCGCTCCGCCCGCTCTGGCTCTGGATCGGGTGCTGGCCGGTTTCCAGCGGTTCAATTTGGATGATGGTCATATTTGATTCACCTCTTATTTCTAAACTATGGCATAGTAGTGATATACAACTCCAGATGTATTAAATTGTACATCTGCTGCACTAGTCGGGCTAAGGCCAAAATACCAACTGAAAGTTTTTCCATCCGTCGATTTTTTACCGTAAGTATCTCTTGGATTATAATTGTAGCCCATGCCAAAACCAAAGCCGCTTGTATACTCAGTAGGGATAATACTGCTTGGAATAATATTACAAATATCAGAATCGCTGATACTTGTATACGAATCCGTATGTTGAATACCATAAATACAGAGTAGTTTAAAGGGTTCGGCTAAGGTTATTTGATTAGGGTTGCTTTTGCCTGATTTTCCCGTTCCCACATAGCTCCCCAAAATAACCTTCGCCCCCGCGTGCTCGTCCACATACTGCTTATTAGCGGCATCCGTGGAATCAGCAGGAGCGGCCAGATTGGCTATCTTGTGACCACTCATGCTGATTGCCCCGGACATGACTCCACCGGAACTTGCAAGAGCCCCCACCTGCTCCGCCGTAACGGCGTGGGGGTTGTTCTTGTTCCCGGTGTGGGCAGTCAAGTTCTTCTGCACCGCCTCCGCGCTGCCCGCCGGGTCATAGTCCATCTTTGGGAGTTGCCCGGCGGGCACCTTGCCGTCCTCTCCCAGCGTGGCCACACCGCCCGGCTTGCCCTTCTCGGTGGCCTTGATATATCCGGACAGGTCGATGCCCGCCAGCGCCTCCTCCAGCTCCTCGTGGGTTACCCAGACGCCCGCCGGATACTCCAGCGAGACCTCCACCTCTCCGGTGACGCCGATGGCCACGGGGAAGCGGTGTACGTCCAGGCCCTCGGCGATGGGCGGCACCGGCTGGGCCCGGTCGCCCAGGGCGGCGTAGTAGAGCAGGGTGGGCGCGTCGTCGCCCACCTTGGCCATGACGCCGAACTCGGAGAGCGTGAAGCCCTCCTCCAGCCCGCCACCCATGTCGTTGCGGTACTCCACCAGCATGGAGATCTGCCCGCCGGCCACCGCGGGCGTGGTGCTGGTGGCCTTGGCCACCGGATCGAGCAGGGCGGTGAGGGCCTTGGCGGCCCCGGCGCTCTCCACCGCGCCCTTGCCCACCCACACCTCGGTGAGCGTCAGCCCCTCCCCCGCCGACGCCCGGGCCAGCAGGCCCTCGCCGGCGGTGGTAATGATAAATCCGTACATGCTATTCCTCCTCCATGGGCGGCAGCGTGACCGCCTGAATGCTCCAGAGCCCGCCGCCCATCCGCAGGGCGGCCAGGAGCTGGGCCAGCTCGTAGGTGAACCAGTAATCCAGGTGCGCAGGCTTAATCTCGTTGACAGCGGCCTCAATCCCGCCCACATCCGACGGCACGGAGGCCAGATCGGACAGGACAATCTCGAATTGATACTCCTCCGGGTGCTCCACAACGGAGACCAGGGAAACGTCATAGCCGAAGGAGGCCACCACGCTGCGCAGCATCTCCGCCGTGGTGGCGCCCTGGCCCCGGAGCTTGGCCTTGATGCGGCTCCTCCGGTAGCTGTAGGGCCGGGTGCGGTCGACGGGCAGCCCCGCCCACTGCTCCCACAGGTCCAGCCCCCAGGTGGCGGTGTCAATCCAGAGCTGGGCCAATGTGTCCGACTCGGACACGCGCAGTCCCTCGGCCTGTTCCCCCAGCACCCGCTCCAGCTCGGACACCTGCGGGCTGTCCTGGTAGTAGCGCGGCAGGCGGAACACCAGATTGCTCATGTCACGCTCACCTCCCCCAGCACGGGGATCTCCCCGGCCTGGATGGTCACGTCGGCGGTGCCGCCGTTGACGGTGAGGGAGGCGAAGTCCTCCACCCCCTCCACATTGAGCAGCAGGGCCAGCACCCGGTTATAGAGCAGCGTGTAGGGCTGGTCGTCGGCGGGCTTGTAGTACACCGTGCCGTACTTGCCCTCAATGAGGGTGTGCAGATAGCCCGCCAGTGCCGCCCGGAAGGCGTCCTGGACGGCTCCAGCCCCGGCTCCTCCGGTGAGGGAGACCTGGGCGGCCACTGTCACCTCCCGCTCCGTGGCCGCCGCCACCGTCACCGCCGCGCCGACGGGCCGCTCCTCCTCAATGTGGGCCTCCACGGCCTCCACAATCTCCTCCGAGGGTGCCCGGTCGTTGCTGTCCACCAGCGTGACGCCCACCGTCCCCGGCCCGCCGGGCAGCTCCACCACCTTGGCGTTTCCCACCCCCGGGATCTCCATGGCCCACTGCCGGTATTGATAGCCGTTGCCGCTGGTGGGGGGCCGCTGTACCCGCTCCCGGATGCGGGCGAGCAGGGCGGCGTCGCTCTCGGCGTCCGTGCCGCCGGCCGCCGCCTCGCTGTGATAGTCTGTCAGGCCCGTCAGGTTGACGTACATCCGGTCGATGGCCCCGGCCTCCACGTTGTAGGCGCTGCCCGCCTCCGCGGCCTCCAGGCGGCCCTCTCCCGCGCCGTCCCTTCCCAACGTGACCGCCGCCAGGAGGGAATAAGCCAGCCCCCCGGCGGTCAGAAACGCGGTGCCCTGGGGGATCACCAGCCCCGGCGTGCCGCTGAAGGAGATATCGCAGTAGGCCCTTGTCCCCTCCCGGCGGGTGATGCTGTAATACTGCCCGCCCACCAGGTCGATGTAGCCCCCGGAGCTCTCGTCGACGAACAGCATGGAGGGCACCCCCTCCAGGGCCCGGTACGCCTCGCTGAGCTGTTCGGCCACCGGCCCGGCCACGCCGTCGGCGAAGCCGCCCGCCATGGCGCTCAGGCCCTGGCTCTGCCGGATGGCCGCCAGGATTTCCGCCTTGATGGCCTCCGGCGTCTTGTCCTCATACATGTATACTCGCCTCCCCGTATACCGTGGTCAGGCTCACCCGCATCCGCAGAGTGGAGCCGTCGAAATCCACCACCTCGGCCGCGGCCCCGGTGATGTAGGGGCAGACGGTCAGCGCCTCCCGCACATACCGCACCGCCTCGCTCAGCCGGGTGTCCGCCCGGTAGGGCTGGCCCACCAGGCTCTCCAGCTCGCACCCGTAGTCCCAGGAGAAGGGGCTCCAGCGGTACCGCTCCGTGTGCAGCGCCCGCCAGGCCCAGCCCTTGACGGCCTCCAGCCCGGACGCCAGGACCGGCTCCCCGCCGGAGAAGCGCGGCACGCCCTTGTCGTAGTCCATGTCTACGTCCCAATAGAGGGGCAGCGCCTGGGCCGTCCCCTCTGGAGCAGTCGTCTGGAAAATGGGAAAGAGCTGCCTCATGAGAACACCGCCTTTTGCAGAATGTAGTAATCCTGTCCGTCCGCCGTCACCAGCACCAGCAGCCGGTCACCCGCCCGCAGGAGCTCGTCGCCGCCAGTGTCCTCCGTCCAGGCGTAGTCCAGCCCGGGCGGCACGTGGAGCTCCGTCTGGTCCAGAGTGAGCCCTCCGCATACCACCCGCAGCGTCCCCTGCCCGGCCTGCTGCACCTGCCCAAACAGCCAGCCGCCGGGGGCCTGCCCCCGCTCCGCCGGTCGGAGCAGCTCCGTCAGCCCCGCATATACGTCGTCCATGGATGCCTCCTTGCGTGATTTCTTCTTGACAAATAGTATTATATATGATACTATATAAACAAATGAGGGGGAAAAGAGATGGAGCTAAAACTGAAAAAGCAGCCGCAGAAATACCTGGCCAGTGTGGACGCCCCGACCCGTAAAAAGCTCTATCGGGCGCTGGACAGCCTGTCCAGGCTGGAGGGCGATATCGTCCCGCTCAAGGGATATGCGAACCGATACCGCTATAAGATCCTGCATTACCGCATAACCTTTGAATGGGTCAAAGGTGAAATTGTCATCACCGTTATTGAGATCAATACCCGTACCAATATCAAGTATTAAGGAGGGTTCCTTATGAATCAATCTCTATCTCCGGCCGAACTGGAACAGCGGTTTGCCGAGATCAACGCGCGGGAGCCGGAGGAGCTGACGGCCGAGGAGGCCGCCGCCCTGGCCGAAGCCGAGGCCATGGACGACGGCAGCTCCGTCTCCCTGGACGCCTTCAAGGCGGAGCTGGAGGGGTACAGCGGGAAACTGGTGCTCCGGATTCCCCGCAGCCTCCACAAGCACCTGAAGGAGGAGGCGGAGATCGAGGGCGTCAGCCTCAATCAGTATATGCTCTACAAACTCTCCCGCTGAGCTGCGCATCCGCTCAGATTCACCCAAGCCGCCCCGGCCGGGGCGGCTTTTTTATACCTCCTGCCCCGCCTCCACCTCGTTGGTGAGGCTGCGGAAGTTGAGGGACAGGCGGCAGAAATACTGCCCGTTTTTCCAGGTGTGGGTGTCGCTGTCAATCCAGCACAGCCCGGTCACGCCGGTGGTGTTGGCCCGCAGCAGCACCGCGCTGCCGGAGATCAGCTCCGGGTCACCCAGGCACTCCACGGTCATGGTCTGCTGGAGGCCGTTGTCCTCCAGGTACGCCTGGGCCTCCGCCCCGGCGTCCTCGCCGTCCCGCTGGGTGAGAATGTGCTGGAACTGCCCGTACAGGGCGGCGCTCTCCGCGTCGGACACGGTGCGCACCCGCGCGCCTGTCTGGCTGTAGATCTCCACCGTGTTCCTCAGCTTGGAGATGTCCTCCGTCACCCGCAGGCTCTGGAGGTTCTTCCCCGGCGCAAGCTCCAGGGCGGCGGCCTCTGGTTTTTCCACCACCTCCAGCTCCCCCAGGCCGTTGAAGCGGGAGAGGTAGCGCCGCCCATTCTGCCGTGCGGCCAGGGTGAAGAGTCCGTCCACAATCTTGTCCAGGGCCACCCCCGGGTATTTCCGGCTCACCGCCGTCCCGGTGGCCGCCAGGGCGGCCACCGGAATCCCGAAGTCTCCGCAGAGGGCCCGCACGGCCTCCTCGGGGGCCGCGCCCCGGAAGGTGTACCAGCCCTCGTTGTTGGCCAGGAAGCGCCCCCGGTCCAGGGCCGTCAAGGTGGCGGCCACTCCCTCGGTGGCTTTTTCCCGGGTGACGATATTCCCCCGGAACCGGGTGCGCGCCCCGGCCCACAGCCGCAGCTCATTGCCCAGCTCGCAGGGCAGCTCCGGCAGGCTCCCGTCGTTGGGCGTGGCCATGACGGCCTCCACGGAGCGGGACACCCGCTTGATGCTGCCCGACCAGGTGAGGGTGCTCACCCGCTCCGTCACGTCCCAGGTCTCCCCCTGGGGGCTGACGATCACCACCTGGTACTCTGCCATAGGCCACCTCCCGGCGCGATTTTATCCAGCTCCAGATCCACCAGGCTCTTCACCGTGTTCTCCGGCACCCAGGGCACAAGGCGCGCCGTTCCGCTCGCCTCCTCTTTCACCTCCCGCACCTCGGTGGCGGCCGCAACCTGCGCCGACGCCGGCTTGGCGGCGGCCGCCGGGAGCTGGGCCAGCGGCGGGATGGTGAGCACCTGGCCGGGGCGGATCAGGTTGGCGTTGGCGATGCCGTTGGCCGCGGCCAGCCGCCAGGCCAGGGAGCCGTCCCCGTAAAATTTGCGGCTGATCCCCCACAGGGTTTCGCCGCTGGCCACCGTGCATGTCTTGGTCGTGGACGTGCCGGTGGCGCTGTCCCGGCTGGCCGCCGTCCCCGCGCTGGAGGCGGGCGGCTCCGCGGGCAGCACCGGCGTCTCCGGCCGGGTGTACTGGCGCAGGGTGATGTCGGCGTACAGGTCGTTGGTGCCGTCCTGCTCCCGGTAGGTCACCCCCTCCAGCAGCACCGCGGCGTTGACCGGCGTGCCGCTGACCATCCAGCGCACCACCGTCCCCTTGTCCACCCACCGCTCCAGCTGCTCCAGGTAGAGCCAGGGGTTGGTGCCCGCCCCCGGCGACAAAAACGGGTACGCCTGGGCGGGCAGAAGGCAGTCGTGCAGGGTGGTGCTCCCCATCCTTTTCCCGCCGAAAAAGTTGAGATCCCCCAGTTGGTCCACCGTCACCGTCTCAATGGCGGCCTCATGGGCCCACTGGTAGCCGGCCGGGGTCACCGGGAGCACCAGCTCCACGCCGGAGGCCTCCTCCAGAAAGGTGATCAGCCGCAGCACTACCGCACCCCTCCCATCTGTGCCAGCCGGAGTCTCCGGTAGAGGGCCTCCGCGATGGCGTCGATGTCGCTCTCCTGGCGCACCTGGAAGGTGTTGCCGGTGATGGTCACCTGCGCCCCGCCGCCCTGGTCGGCCTGCCGGGCCTCCCGGGCAGTGAGCACCCGCTCCCCCTCGTGGAGCAGGGCGGCGTACCCGTCGTAGGGCACCCGCTCCAGCCCGGCGGCGTGCGAACGCCATACGCCGTCCTCGTCGTAGTAGCCGCCCCGCCGCCAGTTGCCGTACCGCCGCTCCTCCACGGACAGTCCGGTGGTAGTCTCCGACCCGGTCCCCACCAGTGCCGATGCCATTCCCGCCGCCAGGCCCTTGCTGTACTCCTGGCTCTTGCGGTATCCGGCGTCCCAGTACGCCTGATCGGATCTGGCATCGTCCCGGATGGCGGCCGCCAGGGCCAGCTCCGACTCCAGCGCCAGTTGAGCCCCCTTCGATGCGTTGTACTCGTTCATGCCCTGCACCTTGGCCTGCATGATCAGCCGTCCCATCTCGGCGGCGTCTCCCTCGGCCTGGGCCTGTTGATATTCCTTGGTCTCCATCATGAGCTCCACGGCCTCCCGCTGGTACTGCTCCTTCGTGTTCTCCAGCTCGGCCTGCCAGGCGCCGATGGCCCGGTTGGCCTCGTCCATGGCGCCGCTGTTCAGCCAGTCCATCTGGGCCTGGATGCCCTCTTTCCGCTTCTCGTTGTAGCCCTCGCCGTAGGCCGCCTCTGCGTTGGCCTCCGCGTCGGCCAGGTTGTCCACCATGCCCTCATAGGTGCCCGCCATCTGCTCCGACAGGCCGCCGTACTGCTCCTGCATGTAGGCGAGGATCTCCTCCACAGCCTCGGAGCCCCTGATCTCCCCGCGGGTCACCTTCTCCGCCACCGCGGCGGCGTCGCCCCACTTGCTCAGGGCCTCGTATACATCGATGCCCCGCTCGGAGAAGTAGTTGAGGTATTCCTGGGTGGTCTTGTCCGTCAGCTTCATGCGGCTCAGGCCCGCAATGAGCACCGCGTTGTCGCTCTCGTTGAGGGAGAGGGCGGCGGACGCATCCGACAGGGGGGTAAGGATGTCCAGGGACTTGTCCGCCCCGAAGGGCTTGACCAGGCTCTTGGCGTACCCCGTGATCTCGTCGTAGGTGTAGTTGGTCATGGCGGCCATGTCCTGCACGTCGGCCAGGAAGGCCGCCGCTTCCTCCTCCGAGCCCAGCAGGGTGGTAAAGGCCATCTGCTTTTGTTCCCGCCCGCCCGCAATGGAGGAACCGGAGGTGACGGCCTCCTTCTGGGCGGAGAGCTGCCCCTCCGCCGCCTCTTGCACGTAGCTTTTGAACGCCTGGTCCTTTGATTCAAAGATCTCCGCGCCGCCTGAAACCGCACCTGCCAGGGCCCCCACAACAGCGCCCACCGCGATTCCGGGCGCGCCCAACACCGCACCCATGGAGCCTCCGGAAACCGCCCCGGACAGGATCGAGGAGGCCATACGCGCCTCCGGCTCCCCGATCGCGCTGCTCAGGAAAGCATCCCCCACCTTCCCCAGCGCGTCGCTCCAAAGGCTTCCGACCCCGGCTGCCATCAGCCCCTTTGCCAGTCCGCCCAGTCCTGTGCCGCTCTTTTCGCCTCCCGCCCGGTTGTCGGCCTTGCTGATGGCGGAGGCCGCGTTCCGTGCCTGCTTGTATAGGTCTTGATAGGCGGCGCTGTTCTCCTTGATGGCGGCCTCGGTGTCGCTGAGCTCCCGCCGCAGCCTGGCCTGCTCGTCAATGGCGTCGTCCAGCGCGCCCTTGCTGGTCTCGTCCTTCAGCTTGCGGTAGCTCTTCTGGGCCTCCCTGACCTTTACATCCGTCTCGGCGATCGCCTTTTTCAGATTTGCGGAGTGGCCGACCAGCTCGGTCTGTGCCTTGTCATACGCCTTCAGGCTGGCCTCCAGCTCGTCCAGGCTTTTGTCAAACGCCCTGCTGCTCCCGGCAATGCTTTTCAGCGTTGGGCTCACCCGGTCGTACAGTGTCATGACAATGCCCACTTCTTCCGCCATATCCTCACCTCCTGTTGACTTTCCTGCCTGGTATGCTATAATCGAACTGCAAATAGAAAGGGGGAGGGCTTCCATGACGCCGGAGGAACGCCGCGCGCAGCTTGCAGCAGAGCTTGACACCCTTTTGGACGCCGTTGTATCCATTGGCCCCCACTCCCAGCGGGATGCCGACGCAGGCGCGCCGGAGGGCGCTTTCCTCGCCGAGCTGGAGCGCCAGTTGAACGAAAAGACCGCCGAGCTGGAGGCGCTCAACGCCCGCATGAATACCTTCTCCTACCGGTTCCGGGCGACCAGCCGCAGCCTGCTGTGGCTGGTCTGGCTGGCTGCGGCAGGCATGCTCGTATTCTCCTTCACCCTTGCCCCTTTCCTTGGCCCTGGATACCAGGCCGTCTTTCTGCCCCTCGCCCTGGCCTGTATCGCGTGGGCCGTGTGGGCCAGCATCCCGCCCAAGGTATAGCCCCTCCGCCGCCCCCTTCCGGGGGCGGCGTTTTCGTTTGTGTCCATGCCTCTCCGTGTCACACTCCGGGTTGGCTCCACGGCCGTAGGGGCCGACGCCCCAGGGCGGTCTCTCTTGCCCCCTTGGGGCAATTCACCTTCTGCCCACATCGGCCCGCGTTCCCGCTTTCTGTCATGCTCCGGGTTGGGCGCACGGCCGTAGGGGCGGCCCTTGTGGCCGCCCGCCGTTCTAGCCGGGTTCCCTCCCCTCTTCCACCTCATGGAGGGCGAACGCCAGAGTCAGGTCCCGGCCTCCCTGGCCCATGCCGTAGTACATCTCCGGTGTCCAGTGATGCTTGTGGAACAGGTAGTACGCCAGCTCCAGCTCTGTGTCGCCGCCCTCCGTCAGGCGTTTTTTACTTCATCAATGGTGATGCGGCGGAACCCGCACAGCCGCTCCACCGCCCGGCTGAGATCCTCGATCTCTCCGGGCAGCAGCATGGCCTTCACCGTCTCGGCCGGGGTGGCCCCGCCGTACTTCTCCTTCAGCTCCTTCGCCTTCAGGTCGGGTTCCACGCAGCCGGCCAGCAGGATATCCAGCCCTGGGTCGCCCGCTACCGAATCCCGGATGCTTTTTACCTTTCCGTAGGGCAGCGCCCTCAGCTTGAATACCACGTCCGTGCCCAGCGCCTCGCTCAGCCGCTTGACGCGGTACTCCGCCGTGGGCAGCTCCTTCTGCACATTGGGCAGCTCCGGCCTCAGCAGAAGCGCCAACAAATCCGTCCTTTTCTCTTCCATGTTACTGCACCTCAATCTGATCCAGGTATTCGTAGTCGCTGAACGTGAAGGGGGCTGTCACCGAGCCCACGGCGGCGGCCTGCCAGTCGGCCAGGGTCAGGTCGTCGAAGCTGACGTCGTAGAGTGCCACCCGCTCCGCGCCGTAGCTGTCCGGGTCCCGCAGCTTGGAAATCAGTGTGAAGCGCCGGTCCACGCCGCGCTTGATGCCCTCCATCCTCTGGGCGAAGCCGGAGTCCACCTTGTGCATCGTCAGGCTCCCGGTGCCGCTGGCGTTCATGGCCTTGTGGGTGGTCATGAACCGGCCGCACAGGTTGACGGTCTCCTTGTTCAGCGCCACCTTGGCCTGGCAGGCGGAGACCTCCGCCACCTTCTCCCCGTCGATCCACAGCTCGCCCCAGGTGCCCGAAATGACCCGCCTGGCGCTGTCAATGGTTCTTGCCATAGAAATCCGTCCTTTCTGTCCTTTATCCGGCCGTCTGCCGGTTCTGTTCCCTGTCTGCCTGTTTGAAATATCCGGTCAGATACCACTCCTCGGCCCGTCTGGCTTCCTCCTCCGTCATTTCCGGTGGCAGCGGGATGCTACCCCCGCCCGGGAAACTCCAAAGCCCGCTCTCCGGCTTCCCTTCCAGCAGCAGGCGGAAGGTCTCCCGCCCCCGCGGCGTCACCAGCGTCTGCACGCCTCCCTTTCCCGTTTCCCGGTCAAACCATTCCTTTACCTCGAAGCATTCGTTGTTGGGCCGCGTGGCATAGGGCAGCAGTTTCCCGCTCTTCCCCCGGAACAGGTACCGGTTTTCCAGCAGCCAGCGGATGAAGGCCTTTTCCCCCACGCTCAACAGCTTTGCCGTCTCCCGCAGGCTCAGAAGCAGGTTCCGCTCCACCAGCTCGTTGAAGTAGTCGATTTTGGGCTGCTGAACCGCCAGCTCCCTGGCCAGGAGGGCCCGGTCCCGCTCCGCCGCCCTGCGCCCCTCCTGCTCCTCCTTCAGCCGCTGGGCCAGCCGCAGCAGGAAGTCCGGGCTTAAAAGCGCCTGTTCCAGTGTGTGGGGCGTCATGTACACCCCGTGCTTCCGGATGGCGGGCAGCACCTCTGCCGTCACCCACCGCCGGAACTTCTTCGCCCCCGGCAGCTTGCTGGACAGCACCAGGGAATACAGGCCGCTCTCGTTGATGATGGTCATACCCCGGTTTGGAATATCAAAGGTCGCGTTTCCCGACCCCCCGGCTAACCCGTCGTTTTGACGGGTTAGAATTTTTTTGTCCTCTTCGTCAACATGCTTTCTAAGCGCCTGGTCAGTATCGCTGTACCCCAGCGCCTGGGCCACATCCTTGCCCACCAGCCAGGGCTCCCCGTCGAGTTCGACGGTGCGCACCGCCCCAAACTCCTGGTTCTCAAAAATCTGCATTTCCTTCATAATCTCCGGCCTCCTCCGCCGGCTTCCATGGGTTATGTGTCCTCTTCTGTTTCTGTCCTCTGATGTATAAGCATTCGCACCAGCTCGCCCTGCTCCTTCTCCATGTCACAGACCTCATGAAGAATCACACCGAGCATGGTCTGGATATCCAGCGCATGAGACCGGATAAGCTCACGGTAAGGGCCGAACATCCCCTTCTCCCGGATGAAAAATCCCAACTGGGTGTCCACCGCGTCCACGAGAACCCGCAGCGTATCAAACCCGGCCCGCACGTCCTCCGCTTTCCCTTTCGCCGAATCCACCATGATAAAACCCTCCTATTGCTTTTCCGTTGCCTGCCGTGCTATAATAGCCCCGGAGACGAGTTTTGGGGTGGGGCCGGGTCTCCCCGGCCCCCGGCCGTTACTTCGGCCAGACGCTTAACAGCGCCTCATGCAGTGTGGAGAAGGACTTTCCGCCGCAACTCCACGTCCCGTTCTGGAACCGCATGACCTCGCCTCCTTCTGCCGCCCGCGTCACCGGGCGGCTTTTATTTGTCTTGGGGTTGTCCCCCTTGACTGTTTTAATTTTACACGATTATCCGTGCTTTTTCTATTGACGATTTACACGAAAATCAGTGTTTTATTTTATCTGTTTTACACTTGTAATCGTGTATTTTAAGTAGTATAATGGACAACATGAGAAGGGAGGGACGATCGATGCCGATTCGGTACACAAAAGAAATTCTTCCTTTGCTAAAAGCCGCTGGGTACAACACAACGCGGTTAAGGCGTGAAAGAATACTTTCAGAAAGCACGATACAAGCATTAAGAGATGGCAAAGTTGTATCTACTGATAACCTTTCACGTATTTGTGCTATGCTCCATTGCCAGCCAGGCGACATTTTGGAGTACACAGAAGATGATGCCGGATAAAGGTGATAAGATGGCAAGCACGGAAGCACAAAAGCGGGCAGTAAAAAAAGCACAGGCAAAGTGTGATGCAATTATGCTGCGGCCCCCAAAAGAGGAGGGCGCGGCGATCCGCGCCGCTGCCTTTGCTGCTGGGCAAAGTACCCAGCAGTATGTCTTACAGGCGGCTCGGGAGCGCATGGAGCGGGAGGCCGGGGAGTAATCCCCGGCTTTTTCGCGCTCCGGGCGGTGCTACAGGTTGTCCACGGAGAGCTGGAAGTCCTCCATGGCGTCGACGAAGCGGCCGCCCACCCGGACAAAGACCCAGCTCCCGGTCTGATACTCCCTGATTTCCTGCGCGGTCATATCCGCCGTCTCAATGCCCTGGGAGCGCATCCACTTTTCTTGAGCCTCCACGTCGATCTCCGCCCAGCTCTCCCCGGAGGAGAGCACCCCCTGGCCCTCCAGCTCGGCCAGGAAGGTCTGGATGGCGGTCACCAGGACGCACTTGTTGTCGTAGGTGTTGGCGTACCGGCCCACATACTGGTCCTGGATGGTGGTGCGCAGATAGTAGGTGAGGAGATCCATCCCCTCCACGATCTTGATCTTGCTCCAGTCCGCCTTCCCCGTGGCGGGGATGGTGGTCAGGGAGTTGACGCCCCGGGCGATCTTGGCCTTGACGCCGTCGTGGATCAGGATTAGCTTGCCCGCTTTGATGGCCGCCTCCTGTTCCTGTGTGGAGCGGGGCGTCACGGCGGTCAGCTCCGTCAGGGGGGCGTAGGTGGCCGACATGCCCGCGGGGATGCCCGCCAGCACACCCGCGATCCGGCTGGCGTACTGCCCCGCGGTGTAGGTGGCCGCCCCCTCCGCAATGGCCCCGTCGGTCTCGGCGAAGTCGATAATCCCCATGTCGTCCGGGGCCTTGGCGGCGTTGGGCTCCACCAGCTTCTCGGTGAAGTAGGCCGCCCTCCGGTCCTTCACCCACTTCTCCAGCGCCGTCAGCTCGGCGGCCGTCGCGTCGGGCGGCCCGGCCAGGTAGTCCAGCGTCAGCCCCTCAATGCTCTTGAGGCCCGCCTCCAGGGCGGTGGTGTCCTCCGTGCCCGTGGCGATGACCACCGCCACCACCTTGCTGGGGCCGCCCCGGTCGCTGCCGGTGAACGCCCTCCTGATGTAATTCTGGTTTTCCTGCCCCAGCTCAGTGGGGATCAGCGCCGCGCTGGAAAGCTGGTGGACGCCCTGGGCCTTGGCGTCCCGTACAAATACGCCCACATAGCCCTTCTTGCTCCGGTTGGCCGCCTGCTGGGCGGCCGCCTGGAAGGCAATCGTCAGGCTGGGCAGCCCGATTGTCGTCGCCATCGTATCATCCTCTCTTGCGTCAAAGCGCAGTTCGTTTGATTGCAAAATGCTCCATCTTGGGGGTGTCCGCCGCCTCCGGGTCCTGACAGCCCGGCCGGGCATCCATCCACTGGAATACGGCGCTCACCTCGGCAAAGTCCGGGTTCCCAAGTCCACGGTTTGCCTGCACCGTCAGGGCCCGGTCCTCCACCTGGAAAAAACCTTGGGCAAACAGGCCCATCACTGTGTCCTGCCGCTGGTTCAGCGCCTTCCGGCTGCTGTCATGGTAGGCGTCCGCCTCCACATAGCAGGTGACCAGAAGGGTCACGCTGCGGCGTACCAGTCCGATGTTGACATCGGATTGCTCCGCCTTCTGGCACTCCAGGGTAAAGGAGGGCCGCCGGAAGTCCTTGGGAAGCTCGTCATAGTAGACCGGCTCTCCCGGATAGAGGCGCTTCAGTTCCGCCTCCACGGCGTTCATCAGCGTATTGGTTGTAAGCATCTCAATAATCCACCTCATCCGCAATCCGGCTCAGCACCCGGTCCGCCGCTTTCAGCGCGAGATCCAGCGCCTTCATTTTTGTCCAGCTATAGAATTGCCGGCCCTTGACATATCCGGCGGCCGAGGCCCGCGCGACTCCGGCCCGCCCCGCCTGGTTCCACGACCGGCTGCTTCCGGCCGCCGGCCTGCGGGTGCCGTGCCCCCGCTCCAGCCACCGGGTGACCTGCTTTTTGGACACGGGCTTTCCCTTCCAGGTATGCTGCGTTTCCCCCACCCTGGGCTGGGCCGTCCCTTTCCCGGGAGAGAGGGCCGCATAGCCGCCCTTGCTACCCACCCGCAGCTCCTGCCAGGTGCGCACGGTGCCCTTGGCCCCATCGGCCAGCTCCGCCGCGCCGATCTGCGTGTTGAGCTCCCTCTGGACGGCCGCGCCGGCCTCTTCCACCGCCTGCCGCCGTGCGTCCGGCACTGCCTGGAGGAGCTCCTCCCAAAAGCGGTTGAACTGCTCCAGCCGCGCCCGGTCCATACGCGCCGTGCTGCTCACAGGTCCACCGTCCTTCCGATCTCATACTCGTTTTTAAATTCATCCAGCTCGTGGGGCGCCAGGATCTCCCACAGCGCCCCACGAGCCTCTACGAGCCCGCCGGGCGGGAGGGTGACGGCCTTGGGCGTCACCAGAACCAGCCCCAGCTCGTTGACTGACATGGGCCACTCCTGGCCGTGCCGGACATACTTCTCGGTGAGCCCCCCCGGAAAGGTCTGTACCACTGTGTCCCGCTCCGCCATCTGCCGCACCGTCTCCACCCTGACCACCGCCGCGTCCACCTCCAGGTGGTTGCGGCCCATGGGCGTGATCGAGGTCAAAAACAGGTGGGTATCACCCCAGCGGAGGGCGTGGTGGAGGGTGAGGGGCTGCCGCCGCACGATCACGGCGGCGTTCCTGGCCCCGATGCCCACCTTGGAAAACAGGTTGGTTTTCGGCTGTAACGTGATGGAGGCCCAGGTCCGCCGGGCGGGCACCCACTCCCATACGCCGGGCGCGGTCTCCCGCAGCTCCAGCACCTGAACCGGCTGATTCAGCTTCCCGGCATCGATGTAATCTGCCATTGCCTCACACCTCCCCAGCCCCGGATGTGTCCAACTTGGACACATCCGGCTCTGTTAGCTTGAGCTGGGTGAGCAGGCGCCGGAAGGCCGGGTTGTCATTGACAATCGTGCCGGTGATCGTAGCCTCCCGCAAGTCGAAGTCCCGCAACACCATGAAGTTGACGCACAGGTCGTACTGGGCCCGGCGGGGGGTGCCCTCCTCCGGCTCAGACACCCCCCCCTGCTCCAGGTAGCCCACCGCCGCGTCGTACAGCCCCTCCAGGGTGAGCAGCTCCTCCGCGGTTGGCTCCTCGATGCGGCAGTAGGCCAGCAGGCTGGCCCGCCGCGCCTCGCTCAGCGCCATGGGTTAGCCCCCGCCCCCGGTCTTGGGCAGCGTGGCCACCACGAAGCCCTTGTCCACGATCAGGTTGCCACCCACCATGGCGTCGCCCAGGATGGTCAGCATCCGCTCCACGGCCTTGACGGACTCGTCCACCCGCACGGTGTAGTCGCCGAACAGGCCCAGCTCGTAGTTCATGGGATCGCCGTACACCATGGTCTGGATGTCAGAGCTCCCGGGCGTAGAGGCGGACAGGGCGGTCAGCTTGGAGCTGATGGAATAGGGGACGATGGTGCCGCCCTCCCGGATGATACCCGTATTGGGATTGCCGGCGTCGGGGACGATGTCGAAGAGACGCCGCTTCTCGTTGGTTCCCCGGAGCTTGCCCAGGGCCTGGAGATCCTTCTTGTTCAGGTACAGGCGGCAGTTCCCGCCCAGCTCCTCGTCACCGCCGTAGACGAACATCAGGTCGGTCAGCAGATCCGGCCCTACCTCCTCCACGTTGAGACTGGCGAAGATGGCGCTGCCCGCCACGTTCTTGGCGTTCTTGATGCCATACATGTCGGGGGTTCCCTGGCCGTCGCCGTTGAAGAGCATCTCCACCGTATCCCGGCGCATGGCCCGCATGGCCATGGCGAACACCTTCGCGTAATAGTTGGCCGGGGTCAGGCGGGCGATGTTGCGGTCCACATAGCTGGTGGTGGTCAGCTCATAGGGGGAAATCTTGGCCACGCCGAAGGTGGGGTCGTCGGAATCGGTGCGGGCGGTTCCGGCGGCGGTGCTCACCTTGGCGCCGCTGGCGTCGAACTCGCTGATGACATAGGGCTCCAGGAAGGAGGCCATGCCGGTCAGATCCTGCACGTACACCTGGTCGATGATGGCCCCCACGCCGTAGCCCAGGGGATCACGGATGTTGGTGCCGGCCCCGGTGGGCTGGGCCAGGGTTCCGGTGGCCAGGGTGACCGACTTCTCCACCGCGCCGGGGACAAAGAGGGCCTTACGCACCTCCTGGACAGAGAACGTTACCTCCCGGCCCTTCATCAGGTCGTTGCCCCGCTCCGCAGCCTTGTCCCTCTCCTCGGCAGGGTCAATCGCCTTTTCCATGAACTTCCGGTCCTGCTCCTCAATCAAGCTCTTCAGATCCTCGATCTCGCCGTTGAGGTTCCGCACCTTGTCCATCTCGGCCCGGTACTCCTCCCGCTTCCCATCCTTCAGGAGACTCTCAGCCTTTTCCACCAGAGTAGTTCGGTCCTGGAGCTTCTGCGTCAGCTCCCGTCTCATGTTCTCGCTCATGTCATTTCCTCCTTGTCAAAAACGATTTTTTTCCAGTTCCAGCAGGGCCTCGTCCTGCCAGTTCCGGCTATCTGCTCCGGGCTCTCTGCCCGTGGGGCCGCTCTCCGGGAGCGGCTCCTGGCCGCCGTACCGCTTGCCTTTGACAATGCCGGCACCGGGCTGGGCCGGTACCGCCACCAGAGATACCTCGTACACGTCGGCCACCCCGTCCAAATCCATGTGGCACACCTGGCCGTCGTATTCCCGGCCAGGGATGTGCTTGCAGAGGGTCGCCGCCTGATCCGCCCCGCAGATGGAGCACAGCACCCGCCGCACCGCCAGGCCCACGGAGCACTCCCGGAGTATACCTCCCTCGATGGCGGCGATGGTGGAGGCTGTCTGCTCATTGCGGAGCATATAGCACCGCAGTACCAGCCGCTTCACACCCTCCCCGGGGCCGTCTTCCACAGCTCCAGCGTACACCCGGGCCGTCTGATTGCCAGCGCTCCAGTTGTGATCCAGCAGCACCGTCCGGCCCACGTACCGTTCTGCCAACTCCGCCAGGGTTTCATCGGTGAATCTCTCATGATCCCGGTCCACCTGATTGTCACAGGCGGCCAGGCGGAAGGTGAACACCTCTTCCGCCTCCAGCTTCCGCAGGGTCTGTGCGTTGACCAGCGCCAGCTCACCCTCGTCCAGCTCCGCCCTGCCCAGACGGGCCTCCTTCAAAATCTGTTCCACGTTCTCCTCCTCATTCTGCCGGCGGGCGGCTTTCCGCCCTCTTCAGGCTCAGCTCCGGCCACAGTCGGAGGGGCACATAGTTCAAGCTGGCCCGGTGCTCGTCGCCCCCCTCGGTGTCGGGCAGGTCCTCCAGGGCCCGCACCTCGTTTACCGAGTAGGGCCCCTCCTGGAGCATCGTCTGGTAAATGTGCATCCTGGCCGCCGAGTCGCCCCGCAGCTCCGCCATGAGGTTGATGCGCACCTCCAGCCCCGCGGCGATCTCCCGGTCGGTGAGCAGCTTCCAGGTCTGCTCCTCCTCGTACTGGGTCACAATGGGGTGCAGGGTACCCACCACGTACTCAATGGCGTTTTGCTCGTTGGAGCTGTACGCCTCCTTGCCCTCCCCCAGCTTGTAGAGGGGGACGCCGAAATACCGGGCGATATCCCGGACGGACACCTCCTTGGACTCCACAAACTGGGCTTCCTGGTTGCTGGAGGCGATCGGCTTGTAATCCAGCCCTAAATCCAGGATGGCTACCCGGTGCCCGTTCCTGGGCCCTGCGTGGATCTTCTCCCACTCACTCCGCAGAGCGTCCTTCATGCTGATCGGCGAGCCGTCCGTCCGCCGCTGGATCTGGCCGTCGGGGCCCTTGACATATCCGCCCAGGTCGGTATCCGTCTTGAGAACGCCGGCAGGCTGTCCACCGCTCTCATAGTAGGCCCGCTCGTACTCCTGGGCCGCACGGGCCGAGGCCAGGGTGTCCGAGGCCCGCCGCAGAACCGATATCCCTTTCAGGCCGTCCCGTGTGGCCCCCTTGTAGTGGCAGATATCCTCCTGGGGGAGCACCATGGGCTCCCCGGTCAGTGGATGGGTGACGGTGTACCAGATCTGCCCGGCCTCGTTCTTCCATGGCTCCACCAGGTACCAGGGCACTGGGATCAGTTCCGTCACCCGTCCGGTTCGCGGGCTCCGAATGATCCAGTCGTAGGCGTTGCCGCCCTCATTGCGGCTGTTCTCCAGCACCTCTTTGCGGATGCTGGGTGTCATGGCCTCGTTGGGCCGGACGTTAAGCACATGGAGCAGCGGGTGCGTCGGCCGCTCCCGGGTACCGCTGTCGAAGATGTAGTTGGGCAGCTTGGACATGGAGCCGGCCAGAATGCTCATACACCGGTCCACGGTGGAGAGCTTCCGGGCGAAGGTCTCCGGGTCCTCTGCGGCCGCCGGATAGCCGGCGGCCATCAGCGCCGATGCCGTCAACGCTTTGGCCCTGGTGGGGGATCTCGCCAGGCGGGCTAGGCTGCGGCTCATGCTCATACATCCTCACCTCCTCCCAGCGCGGACAGGACTGCCCCGGCAATGGCCAGGACACCGCCGGCAATGAGCCCGGCCGGCAGGTACACCAGCCCGCACCCCACCGCCACCGCAGTAGCCCCCGCCACCATCACCAGATCCGTACCATGCTTTTTCAGCGCACGTGTCAGTCTCTTCATGGCCTCTCCTTCCTGTGTCCAAATCGGACCCTATAAGCTGTAGCCCGGCCTGCTGAGCGCTTCCGCCAGATCTGGCGGCCGGCCCTCCGCCAGCAGCGCCACCGCCATGGCGATGATCCAGGCCACCGTGATGTCGATGCGGCCGATGCTCCGGTTCTTCATTGGCTTGATATTCTCGTTCCCGTCCACCGCGCACCGGACGTTGCCGAAGCACCAGCGAGCGGCCGTATTGTGCTCGTGGAGCATCTGATGGGCGCGGGTCAGCCGCTCCACCTCTTTCATGGCCGGGGACAGGTTCTTCATGTCCTGGGGGATCTCCACCACATTGACTCTGCGCTCCATGAGCCGGGGCGTCAGCGTGCGGGACAGGTAGGGGTCTACGCCCAATGTGTCCAAGTCGAACACATCGACCGCCGCAGCCACGGCGTCCTCTACCATCGTGAAGTCCACCATATCGCCGGGGCACAGCTCCAAAAAGCCCGCTCGGGTCCAGTCCCGGTAGGGTACATGGTCCCGCTGCTCGGCCTCCAGAACGCCCTCCTCGGGCCGCCACGCCCAAAACAGGACAACCCAGGTATCCAGCCCCTCCTGGGGCGGAAACAGCAGCGTGAAGGCCGTCAGGTCGGTGGTGGTGGACAGATCCAGCCCGCCGAAGCACCGCTTGCCGACCAGATAGTCCCGCACCGCCTGCCGCCGCTCCGGGGCCTTGAGGGCCTTCCATTCCGGCCGGTTAAACTGGCTCTTGTCGTAGAGGGTCAGGGGCAGCCACCCCACGCTCTTGGTGGAGATCCACTGGTTGAGCCGCAGCCACCGGAACCACCGCTCCGCCGCCTCGCTCTGGCGGGCCGCCCGGGCGTCCGCCCGGAAGTCCCGCAGCTTGAGGTTGTGCCCCAGCCCCGGGTTGCAGGCGTACCACAGCGCTTCGTCATAGATGTCCAGCTCTGCGATCCGCTCCGGGTCGTCCCCGGTCAGGATGCCGATGCCGTACATGATGGGGCACCACTCCGGTGCGTCCGTGTCCCCCTCCCGCTCGGGCTCTCCCCGCCGCCAGGCCAGGATGCGGCGGCATTTCTCGTGCACCTCCCAGCCGATGCTGGTGCGGTCGGGGTCGTCGCCCGCCGTGGTCAGCACGATCACCGCCTGCTGCCGCCGGGCGGCGTTGGAGCCGGCCGTCAGCACGTCCCACAGCCTGCGGTTGGGCTGGGCGTGGAGCTCGTCGATAATAATCGCGCTGAAGGAGTAGCCGTGCTTGGTGGCCGCGTCGGCGGAGTACACCTTGAGCACGCCGCCGTACTTGGTGTGGATCTCCTTGCGGGAGTCCACCGCCCAGGCGATGGGGTCGTGCTCCGGCTGGCCCAGGCTGGTGTTCTCCACCATGTACTTGGCCGCCTCGTAGATCTGGGAGGCGTTTTCCTTGTCGGAGGAGAACACCCCCACCCGCGGCCGCTCCTCGCCGTCGTACAGCAGGTGATACAGGCCCAGGCCGGCCGCCAGTTCCGTCTTGCCGTTTTTCTTGGGCAGCTCGTCGTAGAGGTAGCGCCGGTAGCGCACCCACAGGCCGTCCTCGTCCTGCACCTGAATACCGTAGAACTGCCGGACGGCCTCCTCCTCCCAGGGGAGCAGCTCGAAGGGCTTGCCCGCCCACTCGTTCTGAGCGAAGCACAGCAGGGAAAAGAAGTCCAGTACGTCCTGTACCGCCTCCCCGCTGTAGCGGAGCACGCTTCCGTCCTCCGGCGCTGGCACCTCCACCCCCGGTGCCAGGGTCAGCCGCTCAGGCACGCTGCATCCGCTCCCGCTTCTCCCGCATCAGCCGCTCGAAGGCGTTTTCCTCCGGGGGCCGCGCACTCTCCGGCAGCACCAGCCTGCACCGGCTGGTGACGGTCAGGCCCATGTCGTTGGCGCACCCCCGGCACTGCTTGAAAAAGCGGTCCTGGATGCGGGTGGCCACGTCCAGCGCCTCGGTGTCTATGACCCGGCTGCCGTCCGCCCGCTCCGCCCCCCGCTGGAGGGCGATCACCTCCTGGGTGGCAGCCAGATAGCTCTGCCGGGCTAACAGGTAGCGGGCCAGGGTGTCGTAGTCCAGGCTGCTGAGCAGCCCCAGCTCCTTGAGCTGCCGGGCCAGGGCGCGGAACTGCTCCTTGAGCTCCGCGGTCAGGTACTCCGGGGCGCGGAGCTGCTTGGGCGGCGCGGGCCGCACCTCCCCGGCCGCCCGCTGGGCCCGCTCGCTCCGGCTCAGATGCTTCCGGCCCTTTCCCTCCAGCACCTCCAGGCTCTGTCTCGGTCCGGGCATTCTCTCACCTCGCTTCTGTTTATGCGGCGGCGGCCTCCTCTCCGGCCAGCCGCCTCCAGCGATCCGCAATTCCCGCCGCATAGCCGGGGTCCAGCTCTGCCACATAAGCCGTCCGCCCGGATTGCTCACAGGCCGCCAGGGTGGTCCCGCTCCCGGCAAAGGGGTCCAGCACGATATCCCCAGGGCGGCTGCTGTTGCGGATCAGGTAGTCAAAGAGTTTCACCGGCTTCATGGTGGGGTGCTCCGCCGAGCGGACCGGCCGGTCGAAGCGCAGGACCGTGCCCTGCTTCCGGTCTCCCTCCCAGCGGTGGGCCGCTCCCGGCTTCCATCCATACAGACAGGGCTCGTGCTGCCACTGGTAGTCCTGGCGCCCCAGAATGAAGCTCTGCTTGACCCAGATCAACTGCTGGCGCACCCCCAGCCCGCTCCGGGCGCAGGCATGGTAGGCGCTGACCGCGTGCATGGAGGCATGCCACAGGTAGAAGGCCGCGCCCGGCTCCATGTGCCCGGCGCATCCGGCCAGCGCCCCCGTCAGGAAGTCCTCAAAGGCATCCTCGCTCTCCCAGTGGTCGTTGAGCACCCGCAGCCCGTCCGTCCGGCTCCTGGGCTTGGCCTCACCGTACAGGTTAACATTGTAGGGTGGGTCAGTCAGGAGCAGACGCGCCTTCGCTCCGTCCATAAGCGCATCCAGAGCGCCGGGGGACGTAGCGTCCCCCACATACAGCCGGTGCCGGCCGAGCTGATAGCAGCGGCCGCTTTCCAGCGGTGCCCGCCCCTGCACCGGGGCCTCCGCGTCCTCCTCCGCCGCCGGCGGCTCCCCGTCCAGGCGGAAGGGCAGCGCCTCCAGGGAGAAGCCCGTCAGCTCCAGGTCGAAGCCCAGGTCGTTGAGGGCCTGGAGCTCCACCCGCAGGGCCTGCCGGTCCCACTCGGCCAGCTCGGCCAGGCGGTTGTCCGCCAGGATATACGCCCGCCGCTGCTCCGCCGTCAGTCCTTCGGCCAGGATACACGGCACCACATCCATCCCCTCGGCCATGGCGGCCTGGAGGACGGCCTGGCCGGCCACCAGCCGGTTCTCCCGGTCGATCAGGAGCGGCCGGAGAAAGCCAAACTCCCGCAGGCTCCGGCGCAGCGCCTGCATCTGCTTTTCGCCGTGACGGCGCGGGTTCCCCTCATAGAGCACCAGCTCCGCCGCCTTTCTCAGTACCCGCTCCCCCGCCGTGATGCGGATGGACGGGTACCCGTTCTGTGTTTCGATAGCCATTCCGGCCACCTCCTCGTTTTCAGTTTTGCCGCCCGTCTCGCCCCCAGCTTTCCCCCATCTCTCTCCCCGCCTGCTCCCGGCTTTCGCCACCTGCGGGGCCGCGCCGGGCTTCAGGATTTCCCGTGGGGAGAAAATCTCTTACCGAGGGGGCCGTGCGGTCTTGCATCAATTTCCCTAAACTTTTCCAGGCCGGGGGTAGGGTCTGGCAAGCCTCCGGCTTGCCGTGCGCGGGCAGGTCCGTTGCGCACGCCCAAGCATCCCGCCGGTCTCGCCGATTCCAAGCACTAAAAATGCCCCCGGTTTTGCCGTTTTTCCGCCGCCATTTCTAGGGCAGTCTTGCGATCGTGGCAGGACTTACACAGGCTCTGCAAATTGTCCCGGTCGATAAAGCGGGTCCAGTTGCCCCGGTGGGGCTGGATGTGGTCCACCACCGTGGCCCTGGTGTGTATGCCCCGTCGGGCGCACTCCCGGCACCACGGCTCCCGCAGGAGCTGATTGGGCCGCAGGTCGTCCGTCCAGACGGGCAGACTGTACCAGCCGTGCCACTGGGCGGACACCCGGCGCCCCGCCCGCTTGGGCTTATGCTTGGGGCAGTATCCCTCTCGGGTGAGCTCCGGGCATCCTGGGTGCCGGCATGGTCGGAGCGGCTTCATGGCCACGGGCTATCACCTCCGGGCAAAACAAAAAGCCAGAGCCCGACCACATCCCACGCTGGGATCATGTCGGGCTCTGGCTCTCAAAGCACTGGCCTCTGTCGATGTCTACCGTTACACTGCGCTTGCAGTTTCGGCAGTAGACAATGAGATTGTGCGCCGCAGTGTCGCGCTCCACTCGGAGCAGCCGCTTGCGGCAGGACGGACATTTCAGCCATCCGTCCTTCACGATTAGTTTACCACACTCGCCTCTGTTTTGCAACTTTTCCATGCATTTTCTACCTCCTCACGGACTTGTTACCACTGGTTTCCAGACCGAATAAAGACGCGAGGGCTATTTTCTTTTCCGCCTGCGCGGTGGCCTGGTTCCTTTCTTCTCCTCCTTCTTCCTTATTGGTAAATAGTATTTCAGCACGACAAACTCGCCAAACTCGTTTCGCACGGGTGGCGGTGCGCTGAGGATGACTGCTCCGGGCGGCGCGGCCACCGTCAGGTTATCCTTGACGATTTCACTCTCCACCTTCGGCTTTTTCAGCCCAAGGGAGGCCGCCCAGTTCCGCGCCCCCACCTCCGGCTTGCCCAGCTCCCTGGGCTCCTTGGTCAGGTACTTGGCCAGGGCCTCGTAGCCCTGCCATGTGTCCAGGGGCTCCAGCTCCACCTCACCATAAGGCCAAAGGGAGCGGAGCACATCCAGATCCGCCCCGGTTCCGTTGATTATCAAGTGGTGGTGGAGCCGCCCGCCCTCGGAGCTGAGTTGCTCCGTCACATATATGTACTTGAGTTCCTGCCCTCTGGACTTCCGCACGGCCCGGAGTTGGGGCAGCATCTTGCGCACCCGCTTCACCGCCGCCTGCCGGTTGGCCGGAAGGTGCTCGTCGTCATAGGTGAGCACCACGTGGAGGTCTCTCCGCCCGAAGTTGGCGGCCAGCAGCAGCTCCAGCCGTTGCCAGGAGCGGTTGGCGTTAATCGTCATCTGGGCTGCGCTGGAGATCTCACGCAGTGCTTTTCTTTCCCGCTCTGTGCTGCGGGGTGTTGGGATGGTGTAGCACCCAACGACCACCAGGCGCCCCGCCGTGATGGTCTTGAGCCGCTTTGCCATCAATCCACCCTCTTAGCTCGGGCCACATGGTGGGCCGCCCATGGCCCGACGACAGACTGGCGGAGGGCCAGCACCTTGTCCCGGGTCAGCTTGTCTACCATGCGGCCCACGTCGCCGCACCCGTCCAGATAGGCCAGCCGCTCCAGGTGCCACAAGGTCTGCGCCTTCACCAGACAGCGCAATCTCCGCAGGTTCTTATTTTTCATGTTGAGTTTCTCCCTTCTTTTTTCCCGGTGGGCTATTCCGCCATCCAGTTCATACTTTCCACCGACCGCCATTCTAAAATTACCAAGTCCGGAACATAATAGGACATCCTTATCCGGTTCCGGCAGCCTGTCCTTGACGCTAATCCACTCGCTCATGCTGTTCGCCCTCTTTTCTCCCAAAATAATACAGAAACGCATCTTGTATCATTTCGTAGTCGGCCGCCGCCTGTTGATGAGACAGTGTACTATGCCTATCCATAGAGTGGATTTCCCCTTTACAGTGTTCAACCACGCACTCACCATCGATATTGGCAATGCACCATTTGTTACATTGTCTCATGCTGTCCGCCCTCCCCGTCGTGGATGGAGCCGATTATCTCAATCTCGGCATCGGCACAATCGGTCAGCATCACTCTTGTACCTCCTGTCTCTCCCAGCTCATACTATCTGGCAACTGGGGGCACTTCATCCAAAGGGTCACGGTTGGGGACATCCGGAAGGCCATGGCCGGGTGCTCCCACTGCTCCTCCTCGGCGTTCCACCAGTAGAGACTACCACCGTGGGACATAGGGCCCGTGATGCACCAGTAAAGGCCGCTCTCCGCGGCTGCTCCGGCCACCAGCGCCAGGGGCCGTCCGCCTCCAGATCTGTAGCCGTGGACAGGGCCGCCGACGTCAAATGATCCGTGACGCCCAACAGGTAGTCCGTGGAGCACCCCAGCTCCTCGGCAAGCCTGGCAGGGTCGCTGTAGTCTTTGGGGCTCAGAGTGCTGGGATACAGCCTATCATCTTCCGCGAACTGGCCCGCGGCCCATTCCCGCAGTTTTCCCGCCGTCATGCTCCGGCCATAGTCTGAGATGTAGATGGGGGAATTATCGTCTAACCCAGCGGCATCGGCTGCTGCGGCAAGCCTCTTGGCCCGGAGCTGCACATTTTCCCGGATTTTCGCCTGGATCTCCGCCTCGCGCTTGGCCGCTATAGCCTCATCCTCTTCTCGTTGTAACTTCCGGGCTGCCTTGGCCTTGGAGCACATGCGTTCACAAGCGTAGCAACTAACCTTAGCCCGTGCACAATCCAGACAGCAGGTCTCACCCTTGCACAGCTCACCGTAGCCACAGTCCAGGTCATGCCGTAGGAATGCGTCTCCCCGTTTACACGGACTACCGTCGGGGCAGGAGAAGGTAGGCCGCCAGTTTGTACCGGCCTTGGCCAACTCCAGCAGTTCTTCCGCCCGGCTCCCGGTGGGCAGGTTCGGCAGCATGTTCGCCAGCCGTTCCTGGAGAGCAGTCTCCATCCGTGCCAAAGCGTAAGCAGTTTGTTCTGAGAGCACATTTCGGTCGAAGTGCTCCAAATAAATCGGGATCAGGTGCTCCCGGATAACCTTGAGCCGGGCCAGCTTGGGAGCGGATACTTTACAGGCCGCCGCCACCTGATCCCGCATCCGGCCGGGAAACGCATAGCCTTGCTCCTTGAGCTGGTACAGCAGCGTCTCCACCCGCTGTGCCTGCTTGGACACCTCCGCCGGGGAGAGCACCCGGGTGGAGCTGTTGGCCAGGATCAGCCGCAGCTCCCGGAGCTCCGGGGACACCTCGTCCCGCTCCACAAGGCAGGGCACCGCCGCCCACCGCTCCGGATCCTCTTTGGCCAGCAGTGCCAGGGCCGCCCGTCTCCGGTGCCCGGAGACGATCATATATCGCCCGCCCTCCGTCGGCCGCACCCGGACAGGCTGCTGGAGGCCACACAACTCAATATTTGCGGCTAAATCCTCCAGACCGGTCAGCCGGTAAAAATTGCCCGGGTCAGCCTCCAGCTTGTCCAGGCTGATGTACTCGATGGCCTCCCGCGATGTGTCCAACTTGGACACATTTCCGGCGGTACCCACGGCGGCCTGAAAGGCGGCCGTGATATCAAACTTGGCCATTACTTTGCCGCCCCCTCTTCCAGGAACTCTGCCACGAAGGCCCGGTAATCCTGGGCCGCCGCGGAGCGGGGCGACCAACTCACCACCGGCTCCCCCGTCCAGGTGGACTCGTCCACCTTGGGGCTGCGCCGGATGTGGCTGGCAAAGACATGTACCGGGGCCTGCTCCTGGAGCAGCCGCTCCCCCTGCTCCACCGTGTCCGAGCGGTACCACATGGTGGGCAGGCAGCCCGCCACATGCACGTCCGGGTAGATGCTCCGCAGGCGGTCAATCTGGGCTGTCAGCTCATTCATGCCTCGGACCGAGTAAGCGTCTACTTTGATGGGGATGACCACGTCGGTAGAGGCGGCGATGGCCGCCGCGCAGGCTGGGGACAGCGCGGGTGGGCAGTCAATCACGATGCAGTCGTAGGCGTCATCCTCCGCCACCGCGTCCCGCAGGTCACGGATGGCCCGCAGGTTGGGCCGCTCCCCCTGGAGCAGATCCACGTCCAGGTTGCGCAGCTCGTCGTCGGCCGGCAATACGTCCAGGCCCCGGATGCTGCTGTGATACAGCAGGTCGTCGTAGTAGACATCCGGGATGGTCAGCAGCCCGGCCAGGGTGTTATATTCCCCCGGCGGGAGCAGGGACTGGGTGGCGTTGGCCTGGGGGTCTGCATCAATGAGCAGCACCCGCTGGCCGTACTCGGTGGCTAGGATGGCGGCCACATTGACGGCGGTGACAGTCTTCCCGACGCCGCCCTTCAGGTTTACAATGGCGATTGTCTTCACGTTTATCGTCCTTTCTCTGGTCTAAAATTTGAAGCTCTCCCGCAGGATTCCCCGCCCGGTGTCCACCCGGACGGTGAAGTAGCGGTGGGCCCGGTTGATGTACTCAATATGCCCGGTCACCCGCCGGGGGATGGTTTTTGTGTCCTTGCCCCCAATTTCCGCGCCGAAGGCGGCGGGGACAAAGGTGTAAGCCTCACCGATACGCATATGGGCTCCTCCTTCCCGAGACAGCGAAGCGCCCACGCCAGGGCCTCCGCCACCTCCTCATGCTCGGCCCGGCGGGCCGCGTCCACCCGTGCCAGGGCGGCATGCCGGCGGCACTCCGCCTCAATCAGCTCCAGCCGCCGCTTCTCCATCTGCACGCCCTCCTTCCGCTTACGGGAACGGGTCCTCTCCGCCTTCCGGCAAATCCACAACTGCCTGACGCCCGCTCAGCGCCCAGCCGTACACCTTGTCCGGGTTGCCCGTCCCCGACTTGTAAAATCGCTTGCTTTTCCGTTCGAAGTTCAGGCCAATGCTCCGGCCCCGCTCCCCAAAAAAGCGGTTTTTGAGGATCGTAAGCACCGAATCCTGCTGGCGGTCCTCCCGCTCCTCCTTCTCCAGGACGTAGACGTTGTCCGCCAGATTGGTCACGTCCCCGATGCCGGCCACCTCATCCGAATCTGAGATGCGGTCGGTTTTGCGCGGGTGGGCGACCAGATGTACGTGGACGTTGTTATCATGGGCAAAGGAGGCCAGCTCCGCAACAAACTCCGATTGCGCCCGGTAGAAGTCCCGGTCGTTCCCCCGGAAGCGGGCGGTCATGAGGTTGTCCACCAGGTAGACCTTAGCCCCATAGCGCCGGTGGGCGTAGCGGAACACCCGCAGGATATTGGCGGCGTCGTGGTAGGTGCTGGTGCCGATGTCGTAGAGCAGGAACCGTCCCCGCCACCACTCGTCGATCATCTGCTGGGCGAAAGGGGTCGGGTGCGGAATCTCCCGGCCGCTCAACTGGTCTTTGCGGACCTGGAGGTTTTTGGGGCCCGCCGCCTGGAGAGACGCCCAGTATTTGAATTTCCAGGCGGGGAGCTCACCGGAGTAAGCGCACACCGGCTGCCCCTGGTCGATGGCCTCCAGCAGAAACTGGTCCAGCAGGGTGCTCTTGCCCTCGCCCCTCTTGCCCGTCCAGACGGACAGCTCCCCCATGACGGCCCCGCCCGTGGCCCGGTCCAGGTTGGAGATGCCGAAGAGCACCTTGTCCAGTTTGGACACGTCCGGCGCGCTTACGTCCGCCAGGTCCAGGAGGCCGTAGGCTGGGATCTCCACCGCTTCCAGGAGCATCCGCTCCACCGCCCGCAGTCCGCAGGTGGCCCGGAGGTCCCGCACGGAGTTGCACCGGCAGAAGCCCTTGTCCTCCACGGCCAGCAGGATGACATTGGGCAGGCGCTGGCGCAGCTCCCGCACCATGACCGCCCGCTTCTCCGGGTCCCCGCAGACTACCAGCACGTAGCAAAATTGGAGGAAAAACCGCTCGTGGCGGCTCAATGCCTCCCACCCCGCCGACGCCCGCAGGCATCCGGCGTTGATCTGGACGGCCAGCACGTCCTCCGGGTCCGCACAGAACCAGAACCCGGTGGGCAACTCGGGGTTCAGGTAGCCGGGGTCGTAGAGCAGCACGTCGCTGAGCTCCGGGGTGTTATTCGACATATCGTTTTGGCTCCTTTCTCGTTTGGGCCTGTCCGCCTTTCAGCGGGAAAATGCCCTTCCAACTGTTGGTCACGGACTGCTCCAGGATCTGGAGCTTTACTTCCCGCGAATTGTCTGACAGGCGGTTCAGCCGGTTGAGCAGAGTGGTCACCGCCCGGGTGGAGTCCACCGCCTTTTTCGCCGCCCGGATCTCCATCAGGGCATCCAAGGCCTCGGCCAGCTCCGTGTCTCCGGCAGCGTACTCCGCCAGCAGGGACTTGACTGCCCCATCCAGCTCTGCACTTCCCCTCCGGCCCCCTTTTGGGGGCTTAGGGGGATCTATCTGGTAAGTAACTGTTTCCTTATTACATTTCACCGTTTCGTGAAATGGCTGTCCCCGACCGGTGAAATGCATTTCACCGTTTCGTGAAATGGGCGGCTCACTTTCCCCATAGACCTCCAGGATGCAATCAGCCAGGGCATACCAGCGGGTGCGGTCGGTCCTGTCCTCGCTGAAATTTCCGGCCAGGAGGGCCCCGGCCTCCTTGAGCCCGTTTATAATGCGCTCCAACTGGCGGCGTGACCAAAAGGGGAACAGCTTGGACAGGGCCTCCAGTGTGTTGTAGGTCCAATAACGCCCCTCATGGTAGTGCCGCCCGTTGGCACGGTTCTTAGCCACCCAGAACGCCATGCAGTGGAGGAAAATCGCTCCATCCACGCCGTACTGCTTGGCCAGCTCTGCGTTGAAGTGAAACTCCATCAAGGCGCACCACCCCCTTGTGCAACTCAAAATTGTGTGCTATAATACAGGTGTCTTCACGTTAGGCCCTGGTCGCTGTGTCCGAGCGACTGGGGCCTTTCTTTTTTGCCTGCTGCAAAGCGTCCATGGCCTTACGGTAGCTGTTAGCCTGTCCCCCGCAAAACGCCGCCAGATTATCCGCCGCCCGGCGCTGTTCCGATGCCCCCAAGGACTCGGCGATATTGGCCCAGTCCTTGGCATCTCGCATCTTGCTGTCCTCTGCCACGATCAGCGCCGACTCCAGCGCCGACACGGTCTCATAATCCAGCTCCATCAGCATGATGCTGCCTCCTTCTGTTTCCGCAGGCGCTCCAGTACGGCCCGCCTGCGCCGGGCGAGACGCCTATGGCGGTACTGTTCCCGGTCCAGCCGGGCCAGCTTGGCCCCGTAGGCCGGGTCCCCTGTCCGGGCGCAAAACTGGTGCAGACGCCCAAGCTCGTCCGCGGCGTGCTCCCAGTCCAGGGCGCTTTCCAGCAGGGCCTCCGCGATGGTGTTATAGTCCCGATTGCTGAGCTCCAGCCGTATCATGCTCATGCGCTCAGCACCTTTCCCATGAGCGCCGACACTCCGGCCAGCCGCAGATCCAGCGCCTCCTGGACGTGGCGCACCATGACCTCCTCCAGCTCCCGGAGGCGGTAGGTAGGCAGGTCTCCCCTCTTGTACTTCACCAGTAGGCCGGGACTGATGTTGTACGTCCACGTCCCTGTCTCTTCGCTGCAAACGGCAAAGCCGAAGGGGGCCCGCTCTTCCCGCAGGGCTCGGTAGATGGTGGGGGACGACCAGCCTATGTATCGGGCCGCCACATCAATCGGCACGTTGTCATACGCCATGATCTCCTCGTCCGTGAGCGGCCGTTTGGCTGTCTTTTTCACTTTACACCCTCCTCAAGATGTCCCTGTTTGGCGTAGCGCACGGCCATGGCGGCCTCCACGATGCCCTGTAAATCCTCCATGATGGCATCAAACTCGGGGCGCTCCGCCGCGTCAATCACATTGTCTTCTGCCATCTGCATAAGCCGCCGGTCGGCGTGTCTATCAGCGAAAGCATAGATCCGGTTGGTCAGTTTGGCCGACGCCTCCAGCACAGAGCACTGAGGCACCTCCGGTACTACCCGGCTGTACATGGCGTTCCGTTCGCGCACATGCTGGACAATCAGATGCAGGGCATTGTACAGTATGGACATCAGTTCCACCACCTCGTCAGGCGGTACCCTCTGGCCGGTCTCATAGGCCCGCAGGCTCTCCACGCTGATACCCAGCCGCTCCGCTGCCGCTTCCTGGGTAAAACCGGCAGACTTTCGACAGATTTTGTAGATATTCCGGTATTCCTCCGGCATGGTAATCACTCCTCCCTGGGGGTACAATATTGGCATGAGGTCAGACGGCCGCCTCGAAAAGCGCCGCCTCGGGAATCTGGTCCATCCGCCCATTCTGGCGGAGGATCAGGATGGTGGGCTCGTGGCCCCGGAGGGTCAGGCGCACCGCGTTCTTGGTGACTATCTCGGCGCACTGCACCTTGTCAATGTCATAATGGTTCTCAATCCAGCGGGCAATCTGCCGCTGCTCCGGTGTACGGATCATAAGCAACTCCTTTCTCAGCTTGCGGCCCCGTTTCCACCCTCGGGCGGCTCGGGGCCGTAGAGGGCGTCGATGCTGCATTGCAGGATGGCAGCCAGCCGGGGTAGCTTGTCGGCGCTTGGCAGCGCCGTCCCCTGCACCCATTTGGTGATGCAGGAAGGCGATACCCCCATGGCGTCGGCCAACTGGATGCGCTGGATGCCCCTCTGCTCCATCAACTCGCAGATCCTCACCTCTTCACCCCCTCCAAATTTGGTGTTGTCCGAGACTGTTCGATGTGGTATGATAAATTTGACTAGAAGTGTAATGTAAGCGGATGTGATTGACGTGCCTACTACCCTTTTAACTTTGGCAGAGGAACTTGCCCCCTATGTAGTAGCTATTATTTCTGTTTTCGGTGTCGTGTTCACCGCTTACCATGAGCGGGCCTCTCAGTTAAAAGCGGCCTATTTTCAGAAGATGTCCGATGCTTATGAGCAGTACTTTGATGCCTTAGTACGTTATGTCTACAACGATCCTCCAACTGGAGGCACTTCTTTGGTCGTTGCCACCCATACCGCTGCGCTTTATGCGTCCGCAGAAATATCACACCACTTACAACTACTGACAAAGATGGCTCTTTCCTATCGGCAGTCTGGCACCCCAGACATACATGAATTGACCGGATATCTCGCCGACTTTTCTGCCCGTCTCCACCGGGATGTCGCTTATTCTGCCTCTCAACAAGGGCGGCATCGGGGTTCCTAGCCGGGAATCCTATATCAAGGACTCGAATAGGCACATCAGGCTCTGGACGCAAAAACATCTTTATCATTCCCTAATCTTTGTCTGTGGGCGTTGCCGCGCCCTCTTGTTTACCTGTGGTTAAATCATAGCCGGAGTTTCTCCGGTTGTCAATAAGATTTTCGGAAAAACTCCGGTTTTGTAAGTTTAAACAAAAACACACCCGGAAATTTTACGTTTTGGAGGTGAGCGAAGTGGATACGGTTGATCGGATTTTTGAAATCCTCGATCGCCTGCCCATGGAGCAGCGAGAATTTGCTAAACTCGTAGGGGTTTCCGATGACACCGCAAGCGATTGGCGTCGGAGACGCTCTGCCTCCTATACAAAGCGGCTTGCCAAGATCTCGGAAGTTCTGGGCACCTCGGTGGAGTATTTACTGACTGGTGAAAAAAAAGAGCCCGCCCCCGCTCCGAAGAATGGGGACGAGCTGGACCGTGACACCATCATGGCGGCATTCATGGGTGGGGACATGGATATGAGCCCCGAGGAGAGAGACGCCCTGTGGGATGACGTGTACGAATACGCCAGATTCAAGGCCGAGCAGTGGAGGAAAAAGAAAGACCAGGAATGAATCTTTATGAGCTCTATGATTTTGCCGTGGATCAGGGGATTGATGTAGATTGGTACACCATGCCCTTCGCCAAGTCCTTCTCGATTTTCATTCCATCGCTTGACCGGCGCGCGATCGCGCTGGACCCGTGGAAATTCGAGACTATAGCGGATGAGTTCACCACCCTGGGCCACGAGGTCGGTCATTGTATGACCTACAGCTTCTATAACCGCTGGGCGGCCTGCGATATAAAGAAAAAGCATGAGAACCGGGCCGACAAGTGGGAAATCGAGCAGTTCCTTCCCCTGGACGCTCTGGAGGCCGCCGCGCACGAGGGCTGCACAGAGGTCTGGGATCTAGCCGAGCGTTTCGGTGTTACTGAGGATCTTGTCCGCAAGGCCATCTGCTGGTATAAGCATGGCAACCTTGCGGTGGATCAATACTTATGAATGTGTCCAACTTGGACACCACGACAATTTAGAAATAGGAGAGGATTTGTGTGTGGGCATTTGTAATTCTGGCGGTCATTTTCCTGATCCTTTGGCTGGTTGAAAAGCAAAAAACAAAGAGTTATGAAAATCTAAAGGCCGCAAAGGCTGCCGCAGATGCTTACGTGAATCAGAAAAAAAGTGAGGGTGACAGTTTATACGAGGCCAAACACCGCGAAGCGTTGGACTATTACTGGAAAAAGACCCAAAGCGCCGATGAACGTGTAAAAAAGGCGGAGCAAGAAGTTGTAAAGCTTGCCGAAGAAAAGGAGAACCTGCAAAAGGAATTGAAAATACTGGAGCAGGATAGCCTGTGTGCGATGGTTTCTGTTGACGCTTATTCTGACCTGAAATCTGATGAAATTAAAAATAAGCTCGCTCTTTTAAAGTCCCGTGAAGATGAACTGGTGAAATCCGGGGATGCCCTTGTTATCACAAATGACAGCGCAACAAAACGTGTACTGGAGAGCCAAAAGAAGCAGATTTTGAGGTGCTTTAATTCCGAAACAGTCTCTTTGATCGGGAGTGTTACTCCAAATAATATTGATAGCGTCCGCACCAAAATACAACGTTCCTATGATGCATTGAATAAAATCTTTCTAGTAGATGGCGTACAGATATCTCAAAATTTTTTCTCCATGAAGCTAGAAGAATTGAGCCTGGTCTATGCTTATATGCTCAAGGTTGATGAAGAACGTGAACAGAAGAAAGCCATTCGTGAGCAAATGATTGAAGAAGAAAAGGTCCGCCGGGAGATAGAACGCGAAAAGCAGAAAATTGAGAAGGAAGAAACTCAATTTAGCAATGAAGTGAAGAAGCTTATGGGTTATATGCAAAAGGCAAAGGATGATGTTGAGAAGCAACTTTATATAGATAAAATTCAAGAGTTAGAAGAAAAACTAAAAGCATTGGCCTCTGACAAGGAAAACGTTCTCGAACGAGAGCAAAATACTCGTGCCGGATTTGTATATATTATTTCGAACATTGGCTCCTTTGGAGAAAGTATATTTAAAATTGGTATGACTAGACGACTTGATCCAATGGATCGTATAAGTGAATTGAGTAGCGCTTCTGTCCCGTTCCCGTTCGATGTGCATGCTCTGATCTTTTCTGAAGATGCACCTGCGCTGGAAACCTTATTGCACCATCATTTTCAAAAGAGGCAGGTCAATAAAGTCAATCCTAGGAAGGAATTCTTTAAGGTGGATTTGGAAGAGATCAAGAAACTCGTTTTGGAGAATCACAATGCAACTGTGCAATTTGTTGACGTGCCAGACGCAGCGGAATACAGGGAAACATTACGTATAGAGCAATCTCCAGATTTAATCCAAGATTGATATCTAGCAAAGAGCCGGGGCCGTGGCCCCGGTCTCTTAAAACACCAACAATCGAACATTTGTATCATCACAAGGAGTGAACGCCATGAAAATTACCGTGATGCAGGTCAACAATGAACTCGCCAGCACCGGCGTCTCCGTCTACGTGGACGGGCAGCTCCTGGGCAGTATCGGCCCCGGCGGTAGCGTCTCTACGTCTCTGGAGGCCCCTTCTTGCCTCGTTCGGGTGGAGTGCGGTGTCTACAGCCGGGAGCTCATTTTGGGGCAGGACAGCGCCCTGCAAGTCTCCTGGGGCCTAAATCCGCCCGAGATGATTGTCAGCCATGCCAAAAAATAAGGGGGCCTACTCATGCGACGTGCAAACGGCACCGGCTCCATTGTAAAGCTCTCAGGCAACCGCCGGCGGCCCTATATCGTGAAGATCTCCGCCAGGGATAAAGACGGCTACGTGCGCCAGGTGGCGCTGAGCTACCACGCCAAGCTCCAGGAAGCCCAGGAGGCGCTGGAGGAGTATAACCGCAAGGCTGCCGCCGGGCAGACCCCCAGTGCGGATATGCTCTCCTGGACCGTGGAACAGGTCTATACCGCTTGGTCGGAGCGGGAGTACCCCAGGAGCGGGAAATCCTCTGTTGCCTCCCACAAGGCATCCTGGAACCAGCGTGTCTCTCGCTACGCCGCCCGTAAAATGCGCAACGTTACCCTGGACGAGTGGCAGGCCATCCTGGACGAGGGTGAGGACGAGGGCCGCTCCCAGTCCAGCATCAATAACGATGCAATTTTGATCCGCGCATTGCACGCCTACGCCATGAAACGTGATATTATTGGGAAGGATTACTCCCGGTATTTAGATATCCCCACCGTCGACATCAAGGTCAAAAAGGGGGCGCTCAATGATCTCCAGCTTGCCAAACTGGAGGAGCTGGCGCGGGCCGGTTTTCCCGGCGCATCAGAGGCCATGGTTCTGTGCTATACCGGCTTGCGCATCAGCGAGTTCTTGTCCCTTACCCCCTTCGCTTACCGCTCCGAGGATGGCGGCTACCTCCAGTGCGGTGTGAAAAGCGCGGCAGGCCGTGACCGGATTATCCCGATCCACCCCAAGATCTCCGCCTACGTGCAACAATGGCTGTCAGCGGAAAAAGGCATGTCCTCCGACCGTTACCGCATCTCGGTGTTTACCCCAGTGGTAGAGCAGCTCGGCATACCAGAGGCCACCCCGCACTGGTGCCGCCATACCTTCGCCACCCTCCTAAGCCGTGCTGGAGTGGACGAGATCAAAGTGAAGCTGCTCCTGGGGCATTCCCTCAAGGGGAACGTCACCGCCACCTACATTCATCCCACCCCCGCCGATCTCGCCAAAGAGGTAAAAAAACTGGCCTGACAAAATCACCAAGAATCCGCCGTTAGTAACGTATTAGTAACGAGCTAGTATCATTTTTTGTCTACACGCCTAGAGCTTTAGTCACTCCAGAGCCGCACCTAGTTAAAATTTTCTTAAATCGCCGTTCTCTTAATACACCCTGCACCCCGTGGAAGGTCAAGGGAAATTTTTTTGTTTTCCATGTATATCCAAGCCCAGGCCTGTCCACAATAGGCTCGGAGGTGCTAAACAGCATGAAAAAACCATTCTTGAAACGAATGGGCGACTTTCTGGAGGGCAAGGGCTTCTACATAGTCCTGTTCCTCTGCGTCGCCGCAATAGGAATTTCGGGCTATTATCTCTTTTCCTCTCTCACCCCGGATGAGCCGGACGCCCCCGTGGCGGGCACCGCCCAGATCACCGTCACCCCCTCTCCCCGGCCCACGCCGGTGGACGCGGGCCTCATGAACCGCCCGGCGGCCACCCCTGCGCCGGAGCACACCGTCCCCGCGTCCCCGGCTGTACCGGCGGCCACGCCCTCGGCGATGCCGTCAGCCACGCCCCAGCCCACTCCACAGGCCGCCCCCACCGTCTTTACCTGGCCGGTACAGGGAGATATTCTGACGGACTACAGCCTGGAGGTGCTCTCCTACAATCCCACCATGGACGACTGGCGCACCCACGACGGTCTGGACATCGCCTCCGCCGCCGGTACTGAGGTCAAGGCGGCCGCCGCGGGGACGGTCACCGCCGTCCTCCAGGACGCCATGATGGGCACCACCGTTGTGGTGGAGCACGGCGGCGGACTGACCAGCACTTACTCCAACCTGGCCTCCGTACCCACGGTGGCGGTGGGCGACACGGTTGGCGCCGGCTCCGTGCTGGGCTCGGTGGGCGGCACCGCCATCGCCGAGAGCGCCCTGGCCAGCCATCTGCACTTCAGCATGTCGCTGGACGGCTCCACTGTTGACCCCCTGGAATACCTGCCCAACTAAATTCTTTCCCTTCCTTTCCTCCCTGATATGCAGACGGCGCATGGCCTCAGCCATGCGCCGTCTGCACTGTATTACTCCACGTCCTCCGGGAAAAAGGCCCGGTAGGGCAGCACGCCCGCCAGCTCGATGAGCGTGTCGGAAAATCCGCCGCTGCCGTCAAACCCCATCCGGGGCGTTTTCAGCAGCTCGCCCGGCTCCGGCGGCCGGAGGGGCAGGGACACGATCGCCCGGGAGCCCCGCTCCTCCCGCTGCTCAAAGACGATGCTCCCCCCGTGGAGGGCGGCGATGCGGCGGGCCACCTTCAGTCCAAGACCCAGGCTGCCCGGCCGCTGAAGCAGCTCCCGCTCATCGGTTTCCGGGAGAAAACCCGGTCCGTTGTCCCACACGGTGAGGACCGCCCGCCCGCCCCGGCGGGCCAGGCGCAGGCCGGACTCTCCGCCCTCTCCCGCCGCGCGGACGGCGTTGGCGATCAGGTTGAGCAGCAGCCGCCGGAGCTGGGCCCCGTCTCCATGGGTGAGGAGGCTCCCTATCTCCTCCTCATAGGAAAAGCGGATGCCAGCCAGCGCCGTCAGGGGAGACACCTGCTCCCCCAGCTCCCGGCACAGCCCGGCCAGATCCAGCGTGCCCTCCCGCAGGGGGAGCTCTCCCTCAGGCAGTTCCAGATACTCAAGATTGCCCACCATACGAATCAACCGGTACAGGCTCTGGTGCAGAATGGCCAAATAGGGGTCGTACTGCGGCCCCGCCTTCTCCCGCACCACCGGCGTGAGCAACTGAATCGCTGCGGACAGGTTGTTCATCTGCTGACGGAACTGCTCTACCAGGAGCGGTCCCAGATCCTCTCTCTTCTCGTCCAAATGCCGCCGACCTCCTTTCCAGTCCTGCCATAGCTTGCGCAGGAATTCCGTAAAGTTGTAAGGGTATGATAACGTCAGTATAGCAAAATCCGACCCGCCGCTCAAGCAGAAATGTCGAATCATGTCGAAACCACCGCGTTTACCGATAGTGCCGGTGTAAATTTATACAGTTTCCCCAGTAAGTTTTCTGTTTTCCCCCTTTTCATTCGGCGCGGATTCGTTTATAATGGAGGCGCGCAATTGGAAATCATTTAAGAATCAAATTAGAACGAAGGAGCGATTCATTATGAGCATTAAAGTTGGCATTAATGGCTTTGGCCGGATCGGCCGTCTGGTGTTCCGCGCGGGTATCTCCCGTTCCGACATCGAGTTCGTGGGTATCAACGATCCCTTCATGACCCCCGATTACATGGCCTACATGCTGCGTTATGATACCATGCACGGCCAGTTTGACGGCACCATTGAGTACACCGACGACGCCATCATCGTCAACGGCAAGACTGTGAAGTTCTTCGCCTGCATGGATCCCAAGGACATCCCCTGGGGCAAGGTGGGCGCCGAGTATGTAGTGGAGTCCACCGGCATGTTCCTGACCAAGGAGAAGGCCCAGGCCCACATCGACGCCGGCGCCAAGAAGGTGGTCATGTCCGCCCCCTCCAAGGACGATACCCCCATGTTCGTCATGGGCGTCAACCACGAGACCTATGACTCCAGCATGAACTTTGTCTCCAATGCCTCCTGCACCACCAACTGCCTGGCCCCCATCGCCAAGGTGCTGCACGACAACTGGGGCATTACCGACGGCCTGATGACCACCGTCCACTCCACCACCGCCACCCAGAAGACTGTGGACGGCCCCTCCAAGAAGGACTGGCGCGGCGGCCGCGCCGCCTCCGGCAACATCATCCCCTCCTCCACCGGCGCCGCCAAGGCCGTGGGCAAGGTCATCCCCGAGCTGAACGGCAAGCTGACCGGCATGTCCATGCGCGTGCCCACCCTGGATGTCTCCGTGGTGGACCTGACCGTCAACCTGGCCAAGCCCGCCAAGTACGACGAGATCTGCGCCGCCATGAAGAAGGCCAGCGAGGGTGAGCTGAAGGGCATCCTGGGCTACACCGAGGACGCCGTGGTGTCCTCCGACTTCCTGGGCGACACCCGCACCTCCATCTTCGACGCCACCGCCGGCATCGCCCTGACCGACACCTTCGTGAAGGTCGTGTCCTGGTACGACAATGAGATCGGCTACTCCAACAAGGTGCTGGACCTCATCACCCATATGTATTCTGTGGACCACAAGTAAGTGAATCCAACCAAAGAGAGCGGAAGCCGGACGGCTTCCGCTTTCTTTGACCGTCGAAAAAGCGGTTTCGCCGCTTTTTCGAGCCGGATGCAGCCCACCGCGCGCGGGCTGAGAAGTGCTTTCTCCGGCGTACATGCCGCTGGAGAAAACGGCTTTTATTTGCTTCGCGCCTGCGGGTGCGAACTCTGCGAGGCTTTTTCGACAAAGTGAACGAGAGCGGAGGCCATCCGGCCTCCGCTCTCGTTTTCGTTCTGCCCACGGAGGAGGCCGTTCACATCTCCCGCACGTCCACATAGGCGGAGGTGGTGGCGTCCAGCACCGCCATATAGCCGCAGCGGAAGTCCAGCCAGTCCCCCACCTTTACCCGGCCTCCGCACCCCTCCACGTCCACAATCAGGTGGTCGGAGCTGGCGCCGATCATCTCCGCCCCCGGCAGGGTGGGGGTGAGGGCGGCCCAGGCCACATCCTGCTTGCCTGCGGCGCAGATGGCCCGCAGGTGAACCCCCCGGTCGGGGTATTCGGGCAGATCCCCCTTGCCGTCCCGGCCGTGCTCCCCGATGGGCACCGAGGGCTTGCGGCGCAGCTCCACCACCTGGGCCTTGAAGTGGAAGGCGTCGGTATGGTACCCCTCCAGAAAGCGCATGCCGGTGGTGTCTTCGCCGTAGAGCGGCCCCTCGCCCACCCGCAGGTGGTTGATGCCCGCAGGAAGCCGTCCCTCCTCCAGCAGCTTGAGTGTACAGGTGGAGCCGCCGGACAGAGTTTTGATATGGAAGCCGTACTTCTCATTGAGGAAGTCCCGCAACTCCACCAGGATCTGTGTGTTCTCCACCGAGGGCAGGATACTTCCGTAACACCCCACGTTGGTGCCCAGGCCCACCAGCTCCACACCGGGACAGCCCAGAATCTGCCCCGCAATCTCCTCCAGCTGCTCCCGGCCGAACACCCCCTCCCGGAGATCCCCCACGTCCACCATGAGAATAATGGGGTGAATCTTCCCCTGCCGGACAGCTGCATCGGACACGGCGCGGATGACCTCAATCTGGCTCTGGAGGCTACAGTCAGCCCAGCGCACCACCTCCTCGGCCTCGTCAATGGCGGGTATGCGGATGAGCAGGTAGTGCAGGCCGGGTATGGCGGTCTTGGCGGCGATGATGTTTTTCAGGCGGCTGTCCGCGAAGCGGGTGACGCCGCCGGCCCGGGCCGCCCGGATCACCCCGGGGCGGGCGGAGAAGCCCTTGGTGACAAAGGCCAGCTCCACCCCCCGCAGGGCGCAGAAGGTGTGGAGCTTTCGGGCGTTCTCCTCGATTTTCCTGGTGTCAATCTCCAGTATGGGTGCGTACATGCTTTCCAACCCCCTTTGTAGCTACCAACAGTGTAACCCTCATTTTCCCTCTTGACAAGGGGAATTCCATATGTCTTACTGTGTATGCTGAATATATACAGTATGACATCAAGAAGGTGTACCATGGACATCATCATCCGCAATTCCGGCGGCGTACCCATCTATGACCAGATCACCCGGCAGATGAAGGGCCTCATTCTCCGGGGAGAGCTGAAGGAGGGCGAGGCCCTGCCCTCCATGCGGCTGCTGGCCAAGGAGCTGCGCATTTCCGTCATCACCACCAAGCGGGCCTATGAGGAGCTGGAGCGGGAGGGCTTTCTCACCACTGTGCCGGGCAAGGGGTGCTTTGTGGCGCCCCAGAACCCGGAGCTGGTGCGGGAGGACACCCTCCGCCGGGCCGAGGAGCACCTGTCCCATGCGGTGGACGTCGCCAAGGCCGGCGGCGTCACCCTGGCCGAGCTCACCGAGACCCTCAACCTTCTGTATGGAGACGAAACACTATGAAAAACGCATTGGAAGTGTCCCATCTCACCAAGGACTACGGCTCCTTCAAGCTGGACGACGTGTCCTTCACCGTACCCGGCGGCACCATCATGGGCCTGATCGGGGAGAACGGCGCAGGCAAGTCCACCACCATCAAGTGCATCCTCAACCTGGTCCGCCGGGACGGCGGGGAGATCCAGGTGCTGGGCCTGGACAACCTGGCGGACGAGCGGGCGGTCAAGGCCCAGGTGGGGGTGGTGCTGGACGAGACCACCTTCCACGACGGCCTCTCCGCCCCCCAAGTGGGGAGCATTCTCGCCCGCCTCTACCCCGGCTGGGATGGAGCCCTGTACCAGCATTACCTGGAGAAATTCGGCCTCACCAGCAAAAAGCTGGTCAAGACCTTCTCCAAGGGCATGAAGATGAAGCTGTCCCTCGCGGCGGCCTTTGCCGCTAGGCCCCGCCTGCTGATCCTGGACGAGGCCACCTCCGGCCTCGACCCGGTGGTGCGGGACGAAATTTTGGACGAGTTCCTGGCGTTCATTCAGGACGAGGAGCACGCCATTCTCCTGTCCAGCCACATCACCAGCGATCTGGAGAAGGTGGCCGACTATGTGACCTACCTCCACAGGGGGCGGGTGGCGGTGTCGGGGGCCAAGGATGAGCTGCTGGACACCTACGGCAAGCTGGTGTGCGGCCGCTCCGAGCTGGAGCGGGTGGACCCCGCCCTGCTGGTGGGGGTGCGCTCCGGCCAGTTCGGCTGTGAGGCCCTGGTGAAAAACCGGCGGGCTTTCGCCCGGTTCCACCCCGAGCTGGCGGTGGAGCCGGTGTCGCTGGAGGATATTATGGTCTTTACCGTAAAGGGGGATGCCCGATGACCGGCCTCATCTACAAGGATTTTCTGGCCCTTAAGGGCCATCTGACTACCTACCTGGTCTTTTTCCTGGTCTACGGCGGCCTGTGCTTGTCGGGAGTGTTCACCGCCTCGGTGCTGTGCGGCATGGTGGTGCTCATGTCCCTGATCACCCCTATGACCACCGTCACCTCCGACGACGTGAGCCGCTGGAACCGCTTCGCCATCGCCACCCCGGCCTGCCGCCGGGGGGTGGTGACAGGCAAGTACCTGTTCACCCTGCTGGTGACCCTGGCCAGCACCGTGTTTGTCTCCCTGCTACTGGTCGTGCTGGCCCTGGCCGGCGGGCTGGAGGAGCCCCTGTCCGAGCTGCTGCTGTCCGCCCTGGCCTGTGCGGGGATCGCCCTGATCATGAACGCGGTGGCGCTCCCCCTGCTGCTCAAGTTTGGGGCGGAGAAGGCCCGCATGGTGAGCATGGCGCTCTTTTTACTGGTCTTCGCCGGCTTTGCCCTGCTGGGCCTGGCGGCCGACCGGGGCCTCGCCCTCCCCGCGCCCCCGGCGTGGGTGCTCACCGCCCTGCCCGGCCTGCTTGCCATCCTGGCCGTGGGCGGCTTCGCCCTCTCCTACTGTATTGCCCAGGCCATCTATGCCCGAAAGGAGTTCTAAGCATGGCCGGACTGCTCTACAAGGACTGGTTGTTGCTCCGGCGGCAGCTTTGGTACTATGCCCTCCTGCTGGGGCTTTATCTGGCGCTCACTGCCGCCGGAGTGCTGGACGCCTCTTTTCTGTGCGGCCTGGCGGTTCTCTACGGCACCCTTCTCCCCACCACCTGCTTCAGCTATGACGAGGCTGTGCACTGGGAGCGGTACGCCGCCGCCACCCCCGCCGGACGGCGCGGGACGGTGGACGGCAAGTACCTACTGGCCCTGCTGCTGGCCGCCCTCAGCGGCGGGATTTCCCTCTTCCTCACCGCCCAGATGGAGGGGCCGGAGAGCGCTCTGGCCCTGGCGGTGCTGGTCTGTACCGGCCTGGCCTTGGCGGTCAACGCCGTCAACCTGCCCCTTCTCCTGCTGTTGGGGGTGAGCCGCAGCCGGGCGGCCCTCTACTTTGTGTTCATCCTCTTCTTCGGCGGCGGCATGGCCCTGCTTTTGCTCTTCCAGCGGGGCCTTCTTCCCCCGCCCACCCCCGGCCTGGCCGCCGCCCTGCCCTGGCTAGTGACCGTCCTGTGCGCGGCGGCCTACGCCGCCTCCTGGTGCATCGCCCGGAAGATTTACTGTAAAAAGGAACTGTAGGGGCGTGGCCTGTCCCCGCCCGCCGGGTGTGCCACGCTGCGGCCGGACGAGGAACTGCGGGTGGCCGCCAAGGGACACCCCCTGTAAGCCCCTGTCTGTCCCGTATCCAAAAACGTCCCCGGAGGGAATTCCCTCCGGGGACGTTTTTGCGGGGCTCAGGGCAGCTCGATAACCCAGTCGAGACTTTCATACAGGTGGTCGGCCCTGCCGCCGGCATCCTGAATTCTCTCCACAGCCACTCCGCCGATACACACTGCGTCCACCGGTTCCTCCATGCCCTCCGGCTTGATGGCCTCGAACCGCTCGGTGCCGTCCAGCTCATAGGCGCCTGTGATGTCGTGGCAGGGATAGCGCTCTCCCGATGCGCCGATAAAGGAGATGTCGAAGGGCCAGCCCCACCACTCTGTGCTGTCGAAGCTGGCGGATATGGCTGAGCCGTCCTCCGCCACCCAGATGGTCATATCCCCCTGGGGGAGCGTCCAAGTCTTCTGTACCGTGGGGGGCGTCTCTGCCGGCACCAGTCGGAGGGAGAACACTCCCCCCTGGACGCCCAGACCGCTGACATGGAGGGCGCAGTCCTCCGGCGGCGGGGCGGCCATCGTACAGCGGAGGCGGGTGGATGCAGTGGTCTGATAACCCTGCTCCAGGCGGTAGCGGGGGTAGCCGCTCCCCTCCCCGGCATCCGCCACGCTGTAGGGAGTGATGGTGTGGACGGCATTGTGCAGCGGCTCCCCGTCCGCCGACAGGCCCAGCCGCAGCTTCACCGGAGAGGGCAACTGATCGGCAGGTAAAGGGCTGCTCATGGTGAGTTCCAGTTCCAGCACCCCGCTGCGCAGGGTAGCATCCGCCCCGTAGGTCCAGTCCCCCTCCGTCCAGGTGACCGGCTCCTCCAGCACCCAGAGCTCCGCCTTGTCGTCCGCCGTGGTGCCGATGCCTGCGAAATAGCGGCAGAGCTCCCCCACCCCGGCGGCCACAGCCCGGTAGTTCATCAGTCCCAGCACCAGCCCCGCGCAGGCCGCCGCGGCCGCCAGCCGCCTCATGGGTGCCCGGCTCCGCCTGGGAGGCGTCAGCGCCTCCTCCGTGAGTATCAGCAGACCATCCCGGTCCAGTACCTCGTCCCAATCACAGTATCTCATTTGGTTCCCTCCTGTTCCCACAGGCCCAGCCCCTGCCGGGCCAGCAGCCGCTTCAGCTTCTTCCGCAGGCGGCTCACCCGGGCGTCCACCCCGTTGGGCGACAGCCCCAGTACGCCACCCAGCTCCGCAGAAGAGAGCCCGTAGACAAACCGCAGGGTGAACAGCCTCCGTTCCTCACGGCTCAGCCCCTCCAGCACCCGGCGCAGTCCGTCCCGCACCGCAGCTCTCTCCGTGTGATCCGCCGCCGCCAGGCCAGAGTGTTCCTCCAGTGGCTCCTCCATCCGGGCGGCCAGGGCGCGGCGGCGGTCCTTTGCCCGGCTGCGCACCAGCACGCAAAGCCAGGTCTGCTTACTCCCCTGCGTGGGGTCCCACGGCGCCCTGCCCTCTACAAAGGCCCAGACGGCGTCCTGGACGCACTCCTCCGCGTCCTCCGGGCGGCCGGGGAGCTGAGCGGCGGCCACCAGCTCCAGCAGCCTGCCGTACTGCCGGAAAATCTGCTCCGCCTCCTGGTTATGATCCAAAACCTCCTCCATTGGTTCGCCCCCTTTCACCTTACAGTACGGTTCCAAGCCCGGAAACCTGACGCATCCGCCCCATTTTTTGCTCTGCCCCACAGGAAAAGCCCGGCGCAGATGCGCCGGGCTTCTCTCTGTGTCGTGTGGGCCGCGGTCCTGCGGGAAAACAGGCTCAGCCGGCCGCAGCGGCCAGGCGCTCCAGCGCCTGGGTCACTTCGTCGGCGGTGGCGGCGCCCTGAGGCGCCAGTGTGCCGTCCTCCTTGCCGGTAAGTACGCCGGTGTTCACTGCCCAAGTCATGGCCTCCAAGGCCCAGCCGGACACCGCATTTCCGTCGGTGAAGTCCTTGAGGGCGGGGCCGTCCTGCGCCAGCTCATAGCCCTTCTTCTGCGCATAGCGGTACAGAACCACTGCCAGCTGCTCACGGGTCAGGCTGTCCCCGGGGCCAAACGCTGCGGCGCTGTAACCCTTCATGATCCCCTCGGAGGCCGCCCAGTTCACCGCGTCCGCGTACGCTGCGTCCTCCGCCATATCGTCAAAGCCGGCCGCGCCGCCGGTGGGCTTGCCCTCCCGCTCATAGAGCTCCTGGGCCAGCGTGCCGCGGGTCACGGCGGAGAACTCCAGGGGCTCGTCGGCCAGCATCTCCGAAAAGATGGCATTAGAGGCAAAGAGGTAGTCGTCCTGCTGGTGGGCGCGGTTGACAATGGAATTGGCAAATACGGTGATATCCATCGTGCCGTCCGTCCAGGCAATGGCCTCCACGCCGTTGTCCATGCTGCCGCCGGCCATACAGCCGACGATGAAGCTGTCCTTCTCCTGGGCGCGGATAAGCACCTCGGCGTTCTCCGGGTAGCCCGTGAGCACCGCGCAGTTGAGGGTGTAGATGACATGATCACCGTCGCCAGTCTGACTGGCGGTCACCAGGCTGTCGCTGGGGTAGGTGACGCGGTGGAGGGCCTCCTGGCCCTTCTCCTCGTAGGTCAGGCCGGGAATCAGAGTCTGAAGGTAGTCCAAAGTAGAGGCACCGGTTGCGATGTAGGGGGTACCGCTCTTCACGGCCTCCACCGCGGCCTCGCCCCAGGTGCCGCTGTCCAACGCCACGGAGCCCACTATGACATCCGCCTTGGCGGGATCGTCGGTCACCCGGAAGCCCATGTGCTTGGTGTAGGCCATCACATCGTAGTTGGAGGTGCCGTTGTTATGGATGTTGTCATAGTTGATGAAGCCGTATCCGTCGGCAAACCACTTGGTATAGTAGCCGGAAGTCACCTTGTCGTCGCCGAAGGCGGCGTGGCGGCCGGCCAGATACAGGGTGGGGGCGGAGATAGCGCGGGCAGCGGGCATCTGCTCGGTCAGGGTAATCACCAACGCATACTCTTGCTCCACGGCGGCCAGATCGGAGGCGCGCACGACAAAGTCGCCCTTATTGGCGCCCTCGGTTACCATGCCCACCGTCTTGCCCGAGGCCAGCAACGCATTGACGGTACGGACGGTTTCGGTGCCGTTGTTGGCCAGCAGGGCGATAGAGCCGGAGCCGGTGCTCTGGCTGGCGGACTGAACCTCCGTGACCGCCTCCAGAGCCCCCTCAAAGGCCCCAACGGTGTCGATGGGGGCGCAGTCAAAGCCGCGCATGTTGGGGAAACTGGATACCGACTCGGAGTACAGGCTGGGGAAACCGGAGGCGGAGGCGTCATAGCCTTGGTTCAGGACACAGTTGGCGTAGTTGCGCTTGGCCTGATACATATCCACGACCAGGGAGCCGGCCTTGTAGGTCACGCCGTCCACCGCAGTGTCCCTGGTCAGGCGGGAAACCTGGACGCCGTTGCGGATCAGGAACTCTGCCATGGCATAGGCGTCGGCGGGGTCACGCTGGGCGGCCGCGTCCACGGGGAGCACATAGTACTCGGGAAAGTATTTGCCATTGCCCGCATAAGGCACCCGCCAGGTATCCTCCGTCAGGGTCTGGTTGCTCATGTCCACGTACCACTGCTCCATCTTGTCGCGGTGATCCTCGTTGTTCACGGCGCGGCGGAAGAACTCCAGCTGCGCCTCATAGCAGGTATCCTTACAGTCGGACAGGAACTGCCACAGGCCATACATGCCGCTCTCCAGTAAGCGGACAGAGCTCTCCCCGCCGGAGGGAGTCTCGATGGTGAAGCCCATGGAGCCGCAGTTGAGCATGGCATAGCTGGGTGTGTAGTTGGTGCTCAGGTCATCCCAGGCGTCCCAGCCGGTCTCGGCATCATAGCTATCGCGCAGGGGGGTATAGTAGGTCTGATACTTGGTCTCAAATTCATCCTTGTGCTGCACGGACATGGTGGCCAGGGCGGCATTGCCGAAGGCCTCGGCCCCCAGCAGAAACTGCTCCACAAAGAGGTCATACTCCAGGTTAGGCTCGTGGGGCGGGGTGCAGGGCTCACACAGGAACTGAGCGGTGAAACCGTGGAACTCGATGAAGGTCACGGGATTCCATTGGCAGATCAGGCGGGCGATGTTGCTTGTCTCCGCCTGGGTCTGGTTAGAGGCGTCACGGTTCAGATCGAAGCCGTTGCCGTTGGGGCGGGTATTGTAGGTACGGCCGTCAGGGTTCTCATCGGGCACGACAATGATGATCAGGTTGTCCAGAATCTCGTCCACGCTCATCTGCTTATCCTCGCTGAACGTGTAGTACTCGCTGGCATCGGTGCGGCCGTCGTTTCCATTGCCGTTGATGGTGGTAGCGCTGATTTTCAGTCCGTAGCCGGTGAAGGCGTACTCGGTGCCGCCGTCATCGCTCTCCAGCGCGAAGTCCACGATCTTGGGATCGTACATCCCCATGTCCACCTGTTTGCCGCCGGTCAGACCGGTGATGGTGTTCCAGGTCACCGTGTCCTCGGTGGCCAGGGTGCGCAGCAGGTTGGTGTGGGCATCTACGCCGCCGGCCTCATCGGGGTGGCAGTTGTTCTCATGATGGGCATGCGGTAATCCATGCCGCCCTCAATGGCCTCCAGCACGGCCTCGGGGTCGGACTGGGCCTGGGCATTCATCTTTTTGAAGCTCTCAACGGACTCGGCGCTGTCGGACACCACGGCATACCACTGGTCGCGGCCGTCAGTGCTCTTGCCGAAGGACTGCACGTCGAAATAGCGGCCATTCGCCTCGGCCAGCCCCTTAATCTCCATCAGCTCATGATACAGCTCGTCATAGCGGACGTTGCTCTCATAGACGTTAATCTCCATCGGAGTACCAGCCAGCTTCTCCCCGTCCACGCGGGCGGCCAGCTCATAGTTACCGATAAAGCTGGGCCAGACGTTGCGGGCGTAGCGGAAGGTGTTGCTGCCGATGGCCTGCAGGGAGTTCGTCACCAGGGGCAGAGTTTCATCCTTCATGTTGAAAAAGATCCCATGGCTGAACTGCTGAACCACGGTGACAAAGCCATCCCGGACGGAGAATTCAGGCTCCTCCAGAGAAAAATAAGGCTCGCCGTCGGCGCCGTGCTGGTTGATGTGGCCCCAGCTCATCCAATTTCCAGATCGTCACCGGTATAGATATTGGGATAGTACTCCGGACTCTGAACATCTACCTTGTCACGGGTCAGGCTCCACTGGATGGAGTCCGCCCAGTCCTTCCACTGATTATCCGCCCAGTTCTTCTGCTCCTGGGACACAGGGACTTTCAGGGTGGCAACAAAGGTTTCCTCGCTCTGATCCAAAGTGAGGAGCGTATCGTCCAGGGTCAGGGTGGCGCCCTCCGCCGGGGCCTTTGCCATGGCGGGCAGCGCCAGCATGGATAAGAGTATCGAAAGCGTCAGGAACAGGGAGAGCGCACTACCAAGTTGCTTCTTGTGCAGTTTCACTTCGTATATCCTCCTTTGAAATATCCTCCCGACTCCGCAGGGATCTGGGCCATGGAGCCCAGGCTATGACATCCCCCGGCTATCTCTCACTGCCGCCTCCCTTCTCAACCAATACACGTCCCCCACAGACACGCTGCGCAGGACGTGCTCCACACTCCAACCAGATGCCGGGTCCGTCTCTCAATATAGCGGATTTACCAAATACCCGCAATATAAGATTCATATTTTTATTTGTTTTTCCTGTTGATGCAGGAGATCCTTCTCCTTGCAAACGCAAACGGCGGCGAAGCTCCGCTTCGCCGCCCAGCGTACAGAAACGCTTTGAGACATTTCTTATCATGCAAGAATTTTTGAGTGGAGATGCGGCCCGCCGCACATATACGTTTGGACCCAGAAAAGAAAATTCCGAGGCACATGTCCCCGGAATTTTCGTCTTTTCGTTTGATTCCGCCTCCTGTATGCGGCGAAACTCTGATAAAACCTGTTGGACTTTTTAAATTTCAAAGCGCTTTCAGGAGTCGTTTGCTCCAACGTGAAAGAGAATCTCAGTGATCCTCCGTTGCATGTTTAGTGATTGAGCAGGCGCACCCGCAACACCACGTCCAGGGCGCGGATGGTGTCGGCCACGGACTCGCCAATGCGGCTGTCCACGTCCACCACGGTATAGGCATAGTCCTTCTTGGACTTGTTCGTCATGTTGGCCACATTTACCCCGTCCTTGGAGAGCACCCCGGTGATGCTGGCGATGGCGCCGGGGGCGTTGCGGTGGATGATGCACAGGCGGGACACGCCGCTCCACGGCTGCACCAGCGTGGGCAGGTTCACCGAGTTCTGAATATTGCCGTTCTCCAGATAGTCCTTCAGCTCCTGGGCCGCCATGACGGCGCAGTTCTCCTCGCTCTCCGGCGTGGAGGCCCCCAGGTGGGGGATGGCCACCACGTTCTTGCCCCGCAGGATTTTGCCGTTGGGGAAGTCGGTGACGTAGCAGGCCACCTTGCCGCTGTCCAGGGCGGCCAGCATGTCGTCGTCGTTGACCAGGGTGCCCCGGGCAAGGTTGAGGATGCGCACGCCGCCCTTCATCATATGGAATGCGTCCTCGTTGAACATTCCCTTGGTCTCGGGGGTCTGGGGCACGTGGAGGGTGATGTAGTCGCAGTTCTTATAAATGGTCTCCAGATCCATGGCCCGGTGGACCAGCCGGGACAGGGACAGAGCTCCGTCCACCGACAGGAAGGGGTCGTAGCCGAACACAGTCATGCCCAGCTTGGTGGCGATGTTGGCCACCTGCACGCCGATGGCCCCCAGGCCGATGACGCCCAGCATCTTGCCGGACAGCTCCGGGCCCACAAACTGGCTCTTGCCCTTCTCCACCGCCTGCTCCACGTCTGCCCCGGCGGCGGCCTGCTCCTTCACCCAGGCCACGCCGTCGCTGATCTTTCGGGAGGCCAGCAGCAGGGCGCACACCGCCAGCTCCTTCACGGCATTGGCGTTGGCGCCGGGGGTATTGAATACCACGATGCCCGCCTCGGAGCAGCGGTCGATGGGGATGTTATTAGTGCCCGCGCCCGCCCGGGCCACGGCCCGCAGGGCATCGGGGAATGCATAGTCGTGCATGTCCGCCGAGCGGACCAAAATACCGTCCTCGTTTTCCACATCGGTGCTGATGGTGTAGCGGGTCTGGTCCAGTACGGACAGCCCGGCGGGGGAAATCTTATTCAGTGTCTTGATGCGATACATATAGCCCTCTCCCCTTCATTGTTTTTATCAAATGCCTGGATGAAACTACACGCCTTCCATGGGAGCCCCTGATTTTACTTCCCCGGACGGAGTGAATCCGCCCTGCGGCAAGATTTTGTCCGCTGGCCAAAATGCCTGTACGCGGCGTAAGCCGCGCCCCACTTTGCAGGGCCCCAGGGTAAGCCGAACGCTCAGTTGTTCTTATCGAATGCCCGGATGAAGTCGCACAGCTTTTCCACGCCCTCGGTGGGCATGGCGTTATAGATGCTTGCCCGCATGCCGCCCACGGAGCGGTGGCCCTTCAGATTGGTAAAGCCGGCGGCCACGCTCTCCTGCACAAACTTGGCGTCCAGCTCGTCGCTGCCGGTACGGAACACCACGTTCATATCGGAGCGGGAGCCGGGCTCCACGGCGCAGGTGAAGAGCCGGGAGGAGTCGATCACGTCATAGAGCATCTGCGCCTTTTTGTGCTTGATGGCCTCCATGCCGGGTATGCCCCCCTGCTCCTCCAGCCAGTCCAGGACCAGCCCCAGCATATAGATGCACCAGCAGGGCGGGGTGTTGTACATGGAGTCCTTGTCGATCATGGTCTTGTAGTTCATCATCAGGGGGGTGAAGGGCAGCTCATGCCCGGCCAGCTCCTCCTTGATGATCACTACCGTCAGGCCGGCAGGGGCCATGTTCTTCTGGGCGCCGGCGAAGATGACGCCGTACTTGGACACGTCCACGGGACGGGAGAGGATGTCGGAGGACATGTCGCACACGATGGGCACGCCGCCCGTCTCGGGGACGTACTGCCACTCGGTGCCGTAGATGGTGTTGTTGGCGCAGTAATAGAAATAGCTGGCCTCAGGGTCCAGCTCCAGTTGACTCTGCTGGGGAATGTAGGTGTGGTTTTTGTCGGCGGAGGATGCGGCCAGATGGATCTGGCCGTACTTCTGCGCCTCCTTGTAGGCGATGTTGGAGAAGTTGCCGGTCACGGCGTAGTCGGCCTTGCCGGTGGCCCCGATGAGGTTCAGGGGCGCCATGGAGAACTGGGTGGAGGCGCCGCCCTGGAGGAAGAGGATCTGGTATCCCTCCGGCACGTTGAGCAGGGCGCGCAGCTTGGCCTTGGTGTCGTCAAAGATCTTCTGGAACACCTTGGAGCGGTGACTCATCTCCATGACGGACATGCCGGAGCCCTGGTAGTTTGTGATCTCGGCTCCTGCCCGCTCCAATACCTCCAGCGGCAGCATGGAAGGGCCGGCGGAAAAGTTGTAAACACGTTCGTTTCCCATAACAGATGGCCTCCTCGATATTCCAATTTGAAATAGAACGGGGCTTCGCACCGGGTTATCGCTTTACTCCGTTAAAGTATATTATATCGGATGCCCTATCCAACTGTCAACTGCACGGATTGACTAAAACCAAGCCGTTCAATCTCAAAACTTTGTGAATATTTCAACGAACCCTTTGCACTTTGCGCCGGTTTGTGGTACAATACCATTGAACTTACAGTTTAGTTTTCCCTTCCGGGAGGAGGAGTGGCCAATGAGGCTGTCTGATATCAAGACGATTCTGCACGCCGAGGTGCTGTGGGGGGAGGAGCATCTGGACCGGGAGGTTTTTTCCGCCTGCGGCAGCGACTTCATGAGCGATGTGCTGGCCTTTGTCAAGAACCAGGCGCTGCTGCTCACCGGCCTGGTCAACCCCCAGGTGGTGCGCACCGCAGATATGGTGGAGATGAAATGTATTGTCTTTGTGCGGGGTAAGGTGCCGGGGCCGGACATTCTGTCTCTGGCGGAGGAGCGTGACATTGTAGTTATGACCTGCCCCAAGCGTATGTACGAGGCGTGCGGCCTGTTATATTCCAATGGATTGCGAGGGAATTGTGATGGAGACAATTAGACTGGTTTACCCTGTGGAGGGCGGCGATCTGATCGAGGCCGGCGAGGCTTCCAGCAAAATGAAGCTGACGCTGAAGAAGCTGGGACTGCCCCAGGACGTGATCCGCCGTGCGTCCATCTGCATGTATGAGGGCGAGATCAATATGGTGATCCACGCCGACGGCGGCCAGGCCGAGGTGGAGGTGGACGCCAATCAGATTGTTATCCGCATGACCGATACCGGGCCGGGCATCCCGGACGTGGAGCAGGCCATGCAGGAGGGCTACTCCACCGCCGGGCAGACCGCCCGGGAGCTGGGCTTCGGCGCTGGCATGGGCCTGCCCAATATGAAGCGCTACTCCGACGAGATGACCATTGACACCGAGGTGGGCAAGGGTACCACCGTTACGGTTAAAATCAAGGTTTCCTGAGCGCGATGAGCTTGGAAAAGCGAGGTGACGCGGCTCCATGTCCATGAGACATTCGGTGGTCCTGGAGCTGAAGCGCTGCCGGGGCTGCACCACCTGCATCAAGTGCTGCCCCACCGAGGCCATCCGGGTCCGCGGCCGCAAGGCCACCATTCTGCCCGACCGGTGCATCGACTGCGGAAGCTGTATCCGCATCTGTCCCCACAAGGCCATCAAGTCGGTGGGCGACAGTCTGGACATTCTGAAGCAGTACCAATACTGCGTGGCCCTGCCGGAGCCCGCCCTGTATGGGCAGTTCCAGCACCTGGACAGCGTGGATATTGTGCTCAACGGCCTGTTGAAGATCGGCTTTCACAAGGTCTATGAGGTGGCTAAGGCCGCCGAGATGATCTCCGACTTTGAGCGGCAGAGCATCAGCGGCGGCCCGTCCAAGGTGACGCCCCAGATCTCCTCCTCCTGTCCCACAGTGCTCCGCCTCATCCGCATGCGCTTCCCCAAGCTCATGGGCCATGTGGCCTGTACCATTCTGCCCATGGAGCTGGCCGCCATTCTGGCCCGGCGGGAGGCAGCCGAGGAGACCGGCCTGCCGCCGGAGGCCATCGGCGTATTCGCCATCGTGCCCTGCTCCTCCAAGGTGACGGCCGCCCGGGTCTCCGAGGGGCTCAGCCGCCCGGTGCTGGACGGGGCCTTCGCCATCCGGGACATCTACCTGCGCCTGCTCAATCCCATGCGGGAGCTGGAGGAGATCACCCCCATGGCCTCCGCCGGTATCCTAGGCCTGGGCTGGGCCTCCTGCGGCGGCGAGAGCGCCGCCCGCCTGGGGGAGCGCTGCGTGGCGGTGGACGGTATTCAGAACGTCATCCGCATGCTGGAGGAGATCGAAGACGGCCGTCTGCCGGAGGCCGATTTTCTGGAGCTGTCAGCCTGCACCCAGGGGTGCGTGGGGGGCTGCTTCAATGTGGAGAATCCCTACGCGGCCAAGCTTCGCATCAAGGGCCTGCTCAAGGGTCTGCCGGTCTCCCGCAACCGTTTCCTCTTTCATGGAGAGGCGCGGGATATCGTGCGGAGGGACAAGGAGCTACAGTACTTACCTACCTTCGTGCTGGATCAGGACCGGGAGATGGCCATCAGCAAACAGTTGCGTATCCAGGAGCTGGAGTCCCACCTGCCCGGCCTCCACTGCGGCTCCTGCGGAGCGCCCTCCTGCCGGGCCTTCGCGGAGGACGTGGTACTGGGCCGCGCCTCGGAGGACGACTGCATTTTCAAGGTGCGGGAGCGCATGCGCTCCATGGCGGGCAGCAAGGAGGAGGCGGACGACTACCTGCCCCCGCCCTTCCGCCGCCGCCAGGAGCCGTCCGAATAGACCCTACCGCCGCCGTGAAGCGCCCTGCGTCTCACGGCGGCCTCTTTATACAACAAGGAGGAGTTTTTTATGACGGTACGCGAACTGACCGAAGCCCTCTCCCTGACCCCCTTCCATCTGGCCCAGCCCGACCGCCCGGTTTCCGGCGGCTACGCCGGAGACCTGCTGAGCTGGGTGCTGGGCCGGGCCGGACAGGACGCCGCCTGGCTCACGATCATGTCCAACCAGAATGTGGCCGCCGTGGCCCTCATGGCTGAGGTCTCCTGCGTCATTCTCACCGAGGGGGTCGCCCCCGACGGCGACCTGCTCCGCCGCGCTCAGGAGAAGGGCGTCAATCTGCTGGGGGCCGGACAGGATACCTTTGACACCGCCGCCCGTTTGTCCGGGGCGCTGGCTGCCGGGTAATGCCTCCTCACTCGATATCATTTTGTTATTTTAAAAGCAAATTCTACACAAAGTATTTCCGCGATTTTTACCTACACTCCTGCCTGTCGCCCCACCCGGCAACGCCGGGCGGGGACCCTCCTTTTGCTTCCTCGGGCGGAGTGAATCCGCCCTGCGGCGAGGTTTTCGCCCCCGCGAAAACCCTCGGCGCGCCTTGTGGCGCGCTTCGGGCGATAGGCACGATGCCGTTTTGTTATCCTGAAAAGGAGTTTTACATGAAGTATTACTACGATCTCCACCTTCACTCCTGCCTGTCACCCCACCCGGCTCAGCCGGGCGGGGGCCCCTTTTTTCTCCCTCGGGCGGAGTGAATCCGCCCTGCGGCGAGGTTTTCGCTCCGGCGAAAACGCTCGGGCGCGCCTTCCGGCGCGTTTCGGGCGACAGGCACGACGCCTTCCCGTTATCTCGAAAAGGAGTTCTACATGAAGTATTACTACGATCTCCACCTCCATTCCTGCCTGTCGCCCTGCGGCAGTGAGGACATGACCCCCGCCAACCTGGCGGCCATGTGCGCGCTGGCGGGGCTGGATATTGTGGCCCTTACCGACCACAACACCTGCGGCAACTGCGCCGCCTTCTGCCGGGCGGCGGAGGAGCGGGGCCTGCTGGCTCTGGCGGGGATGGAGCTGTGCACCCGGGAGGAGATCCATGTAGTCTGTCTCTTCCCCACCCCCCATCACGGGGAGGAGTTCGAGGCGTATGTATCCCGCCGCCTGCCCCCGTTGTCCAATCACCCCGCCGTCTTTGGCCATCAAATCTATATGGACGCGGGAGACCTGGTGCTGGGAGAGGACCCCCGCTTCCTCGCCGGACACACCGACATCGGCCTGGAGGAGGTATCCCGGCTGGCCGCCGCCTTTGGCGGAGCGGCCTTTCCTGCACACATCGACCGCCCCTCCTTCTCTCTTCTGGGGGTGCTTGGCCTGTGGATGCCGGAGCTGGGATTCCCGCTGGCGGAAGTATCCCGCCAATGCCCGCCGGAGTTCCGCCTCCGCCCGGATCTGGCCGGGCTTCGGCTCATCACCAACTCTGACGCCCACTACCTGGATCAGGTCTGGGAGGCGGAGCACACCATGGAGCTGCCGGAGCGGACGGCTGCCGCCGTTCTCTATTGGCTGCAGGGTACAAGGTAAATTTTTCTCTTTACAAACATAGTTAGATGTGTTATACTCGCTTTTGTTAAAGATTTAACAATAAAGAACCGCTTTCCTGTGCATGGTCTGTATTCGACACCACTCCGATACGCCCGCCCTGCCCAACGGAGCGGTTTTTTTCTACCCTTCATTTTTTCTTTGGCTAATTTTTGAACTTAATAGTTCACATTTTGTCATTTTGGACAGTCTTTACAAGAAATGATTTGGCGTTATAATAGAAAAAGTGAAACTAAACTAACCAGTTTCAGAAAGGAAGGACGCATCCATGCCAAACTGCAAAACCGTCGTCCCCTACCGCGGAAGCCCGGAACAGGAGGAGCGCCTGCGGCAGGTGATCGCCGAGCACAGGGGACAGCCAGGTGCCACCATGCCGGTGCTCCAAGCCGCTCAGGAAATCTTCGGCTATCTGCCCGAGGAGGTTCAGATCATGGTGGCCGAAGGATTGGACATCCCCCTGTCCGAGGTGTACGGGGTTGCCTCGTTCTACGCCCAGTTCTCCATGAACCCCAAGGGAAAGTATCAGATCTCCGTCTGTCTCGGCACCGCCTGCTATGTCAAGGGCGCGGCCGCCGTGCTCAACGCCGTGGAACAGAAGCTGGGCATTGTCCCCGGCGCCATCACCCCGGACAGCAAGTTCTCCCTGGACTCCTGCCGCTGCGTGGGCGCCTGCGGTCTGGCCCCGGTCATGATGATCAATAATGACGTCTATGGCCGCCTCACCCCCGACCAGGTCGGCCCGATTTTGGATATGTATAAGTAGAAGCGCGGAGGGTAGGCGCATAGGGGAGCTAAGAGGACATGGAGGCGAAAAAACAGGCTGGGCGAAGCCCAGCGGCATTTTTCGCGGCATGGCCGTTTAGCGACCCGGCCATGCGCCCAACCCGCAGCGTGACAGCGTCGGCCCAAGCTTTGGATCATTCGCTTCCGGGCAGGCCCGAAAGCTCATTCCCGCCGCTGGGCCTCCTTTTCCCCACGCGAACCGCTTCGCTGGGTTCGTGTGGGGGCCCCGAAAGCGGGGCGTACGCCGCACCAGTATGTAGGGACGGGGCTTGTCCCCGCCCGCGGGCGGCCACGAGGGTCGCCCTACGGTGAGGGTGGAGGATAGTTGGCGTGGGCCGATGAGGGCAGAAGGTGAATTGCCCCACAGGGGCAAGAGAGGCCGCCCTGGGGTGTCGGCCCCTGCGTTGGGGCAACCTGCGGAGCTGTCACGTAGGGGCGGGTGCCCACACCCGCCCGACGGATACCGTCGATTTTGAACAGAGGAGGCCGTACCATGAAAACGCTGACCGTCGCCCTTCCGGGGCGGGAATATAACATACAGATTGGGTGGGGGCTGCTCACCTGGGCGGGGGAGGAGCTTCGGGCCGTCCTGCCCGGGGCCTCCCGGATTTTTGTGGTGACAGACAGCCATGTGGCCCCCCTGTACCTGGAGCGGGTGCGCGCCAGCCTGGAGGGGGCCGGGTTCCAGGTGACCGCCCACACCGTCCCCGCCGGGGAGAGCTCCAAATGCGCCGCCCGTCTGGCCGAGCTGTGGGAGGCCATGATGGCCGCCGGGCTGACCCGCACCGACGCGGTGGCG
>ERZ773260.530-NODE-530-length-56072-cov-5.307960_pt1 | contig 56072 bp, 50 predicted proteins | sample MGYA00511387_ERZ773260 | MGnify/ENA primary metagenome ERZ773260 (study PRJEB29015, sample SAMEA2737745) | human gut metagenome | biome: human gut; feature: human-associated habitat; material: faeces | place: China | collected 2012 ...
TGCAAGTCTGATCAAAGCCTTTGTAATGGCAAAGACCTATGAGGACATGGAGCAGAAGATGGGGGCCTGGACGATTAAGACACGTATAAGAAAAAGCGTGAGGCGGGAATATGACTGTATTCTAGGGGATGAGATGGATGAAGCGGATATTACCTCCCTTGACAGGATTCAGCTTTACCGCCTTGTTTATTATAGGATACACCTGTGCAATCCAAAGATTGTATTCTGTATCAGGCCGCTGGCAGAGGAGGATATATACATGAAAAAGGAAGTGAAGAAGCTGCTGGGGGAACTGCACGGAAAAGGAATTGCCATCGTGGAACTGCTTAGCAATATATCAGATCTCCACACTCCTCCTGACCGCACGATTATTGTCAGGAATGGGACGGTGACGAAACAGTAACATCAAAAGCCACCCCCCTAAAGACCAAAACCGCCCCTCTTATAATGGGGCATTTTAGATGTTATATTATAGATACAGATAAGGTAAGGATGAAGAAAACAAAGGGGTGATGCAATGGAGAGTTACATTGTGGAGATGGAACATATAGACAAAAGCTTTCCGGGTGTGAAGGCGCTGGATGATGTTTCATTCCGCCTGAGGGCGGGAGAGGTGATGGCGCTTCTGGGGGAAAATGGTGCCGGTAAGTCTACGCTGATGAAGATACTCAGCGGCGTTTATCCCAAGGACAGCGGCACCATACGTATTTTTGAAAAAGATGTCCAGGATTTAAATCCCAAAAAGGCACAGGAACTGGGTGTTGCCATCATACATCAGGAACTGAATCTCTGCGGGCATCTGACGGTGGCTGAAAATATTTTCCTGGGTCATGAAACAATGAAAAATGGGCTGCTCTCGGATAAGGAAATGAGACTGGAAGCAAAAAAGGTCCTGGATGAGCTTAATATGGATATCAGCCCGGATGCGGTGGTGGGTGACCTGGCTGTTTCCAAACAGCAGATGATAGAGATAGCAAAGGCTCTGTCAATTAATGCAAAGATATTGATTATGGACGAGCCGACATCGGCACTGACATCCAAGGAGATTGAGGATCTGTTTCTCATTATCAGAAAACTTACCTCCCAAGGCATGGGAATTGTATATATCTCACACCGGCTGGAGGAACTGCAGCATATTGTGGACCGTATTACCATTATGCGGGATGGAAAGTATATCACATCCATGGATTTTAAGGATACCAGCCTGCAGGAAATCATAACTAATATGGTGGGCCGTGAGATAAAAGAAAAGTTTCCGCGGGTATCCTGTGCCAAGGGAAAAAAAATACTTGAGGTAAAGCATCTGAATGCAGGAAATATGGTTAAGGATATCAGCCTTGAACTGTATGAGGGGGAAATCGTTGGAATTGCCGGGCTTATGGGGGCAGGAAGGACGGAAACCACCCGTGCGATTTTTGGGGTTGACCCGAAAGAGTCTGGAGAAATCATCCTGGATGGGGAAACAATCCATATCAATAATCCCATGGATGCTATCCGGGCCGGAATTGTCCTGGCTCCGGAGGACAGGAAAAAAGATGGACTCTGCACAAAATTAAGCATCAGGGAAAATGTTGGGCTCCCCAATCTGGATTTCCTATCCAATCGGTTTGGTATCATCAAAAGAAAAAAAGAAGAGAAGATTACCATGCAGGCAGTTGACAATCTGAAAATCAAGGTGTCTTCGATTGAAAACAATGCAGACAGCCTGTCCGGAGGTAACATGCAGAAGGTGGTTGTGGGTAAATGGCTGGCAAGGAAATCAAGAGTGGTAATATTTGATGAGCCCACAAGAGGAATTGACGTGGGAGCCAAGGTAGAGATATATCATCTGATGAATGATTTGAAGAAAAAAGGGATTGGGGTTATGTTTGTTTCATCGGAAATGCCGGAGGTGATTGGAATCAGCGACAGGGTCATTGTCATGTGTGACGGAAGGATAACAGGTGTTTTTTCTACTGAGGAGGTATCACAGGATTTGATTCTGGAGTGTGCGACAAAGTTTGAGTCTAAATTAGACGGGACAATGGAACTACAGGAACATGTCCGGAAATGTGTACAGACAGGAGGAAAACATGAATAACAAAAATATATTCCGAAGGATAATTTCTACCAGAGGTATGGGGCAGGTAATCACGGTTTCATTTGGCCTGGTAGTCCTGATAATAGCATTTGGCTTTATGAACCCTACTTTCCTGTCAGGGAAGAATATTGGAAATCTGCTGCGTCAGATTGCCCCCATCCTTTTGATAGGAATTGGCCAGTCCTACCTGCTGATTACAGGTAATATTGATTTGTCCATCGGCTCAGTTGTGGGCATGAGCTGTATGATATCCGCAACCCTGATGACTAAAGGGGTGAATCCCTGGGTGGCCGTAGCCGTTACCTTCTGCTGCTGTCTGGTTGTGGGGGTTGTAAATGGTACCTTGGTGGCTGGCTGCGGTCTGCCGCCATTCATCGCAACCTTGGGCACCATGACGATAGCCAGAGGAATTGCCCAGATTGTTAACAACAATTACAATACGGATTCCATTGGTTTAGGAGCAGAGGGGTTCCGCAACTTCTTCTATTATGGGAAGGTCATAGGGCTTTACAATACAATCATCATCGCGGTTTTATTCTGGCTGGTATTTAATTTCGTTTTGAACCGGACAAGGTTTGGGCGGCATGTATATGCGGTGGGGAGCAATATAGATGCATCCAGGCTGTCTGGCGTTAACATAACAAAAACCATAACCATGGCATATATGGTGAGCTCCATCTGTTCATGCACGGTTGGACTTGTTATCTGCGCCACAAGTGGAATGGGGACCATGGATGCAGGAAACATGTATGAGATGTACGGTGTGGCAGCATCGGTCATAGGTGGAATCAGCCCTTTGGGAGGGCAGGGAATCCTTCTGGGGACGGTTATCGGTGCATCCATATGGGGAACTTTGCAAAATGGGCTTCAGTTTGCCGGGGCTCCGGTTGCTATCAGGAACATCCTGATTGGTATCATTGTTGTGGTCTCAGTCCTGGTTGATATCATGGTCAGAAAAGGAAAATTCGCATCCAGGAAGAAACGCAGCACCAAATAATATAAAAATAAAATGTGGAATGTATGCGTGGGCATACGGAAGGGAGATTTACAATGAGAAGGCAGAAGGTTTTAGGGGTTTTAATGGCGGCAGTGGTGGCAGCAGCAATGACAGGGTGTGGTTCGGGTTCAGGAAGTTCGGGCAATTCAGGTTCAGGGACAACGGCTCATCAGGAATCAGAAGCCAAAGGAAACGCTGGTTCGGAGAGTAAGGATAGTTATAAAATTTATCTGATAACCATGGACCAGATTGACCAGCATTGGGTCAATATGAATAAGGGCTGTGAGAAGGCTGTTGGTGAACTGGGCGGCATAGAATACAAATGGTCGGCACCGGACCAGAAGGATGATGCAAAACAGATTGAATGTATCAACAATGCAGTGGCAGATGAAGCCGATGCAATCCTTTTGGCAGCCAATGGACCGGATGCAGACGTGGCGGCGTTAAAAGAAGCAGATGCAGCAGGGGTTAAAATCGTATACGTTGATTCACCGGCCAACTACGACAGCATACAGACACTGGCTACAGACAATAAGAGTGCTGGAAAAAGCGGCGGGGAAGAAATGCTTAAGGCATTGGAAGCAGCCGGAATCACTAGCGGTAAGATTGGCATCATCACCCCAAATGCGGCAACCAACTCCAATGTAAACCGTGAGATGGGATTTAAGGAGGCACTTGAAGGCTCTGGTTTTGAGATACTGGAAACCCAGTACAGTGAAGGTGACGCGGCCAAGTCTAAGGATATTGCTGCAAACTATATTGCACAGGGATGCGTTGGTATTTTCGGATGTAATGAAGGCTGTACTGTAGGAATCGGCAATGCTATCAGGGAAGCCGGTACTGATGTGATGGGAATTGGCTTTGATAAATCCGATACAATCCTGGAACTGGTAAAGGAAGGCAGTCTTGTATGTACCATCACACAGAACCCGGATTTGATGGGATATGAAGGAATTAAGACAGCACTCAAGGCCTTAAAAGGTGAAGATGTTGGAGAAAGCTATATAGATACAGGCGTATCCATTGTTGATGCGGAGGCTTTAAAGTAAAGATGAGGATTACGCTGGATAATGGATGCATTAAAGTGGCTGCTGATACATATGGCGGTGAACTGCAGTCCCTGAGAAGGCATGATGCTGGAATTGAATATCTGTGGCAGGGCAATCCTGCCACATACCGGAGAAAGGCAATTAATATTTTCCCGTATGTGGCCCGACTTACCAGTGGAATCTATAAGCTGGATGGAAAGATATATGAGATGCAGCCCCATGGGTTCATAGCGGATGTGGAGATGGATTGTGAAAAGAAAGGGGACACCCAGGCAGTTTTCCGGTTTTCGTCAGATGAAGATACCATGAAGATATATCCCCGTCATTTTTTCTATCAGCTTCAGTATGAACTGAAGGATAATACAGTTGATATTACGTATATCATACAGAACCAGGACGGCAGGACCATGTATTTCGGCTTGGGAGGACATCCGGGCTTTATGGTCCCCCTGGAAAATGGAATGGCATTTGAGGACTATTGTCTTGAATTCAGCAAGGCCAGTGAACCGAACCGGATAGGGATGTCCAGGGAATGCTTTGTTCTGGGTGAGGACGAACGATGGAAATTGGAAGATGGACGGATTCAAAGGCTGTCCCATGACCTGTTTGATGATGATGCCATAATTCTGAAAGATATGTGCCGGGAAGTAACTTTAAAAAGCCATAAGGGTCACCGGGCAGTGACGGTCCGTTATCCCCAGATGGATTATCTGGGCATATGGCACTGGCCTAAAACAGATTCGCCTTATGTCTGCATTGAGCCATGGTCATCCCTGCCCTCCCGGCATGGGGTGGTGGAAGAACTAGAGCATCAGGCTGATCTGATACAACTGGGAGCGGGGGAAGAGTACAGAAACACCTGGTCCATTTCCCTGTGGTAATGAATGGATAAACATTGGTTCAGAAGTAATTTTGGACATAATGCAAAGAAATAAAAGGTGGTTATATGAGACAATATGATGTGATTTGTGCCGGGCTGGCAACCGTAGATTTAATTGCCGGAATCCTGGAGCCGGAGGCGCTTAAAAGGGATACAACCTATCTGGAGACACTGAGCCTTGGGATAGGAGGGGACGCGGTCAACCAGGCAGTAGTATTATCCCGGCTGGGGTGCCGGACCGGTCTGATGGCGTTATGCGGCAGCGATTACTGGGGAAAGTATCTTATTGACAGCTTAGAAGACGAGGGTGTGGACTGTTCCATGGTCACGACGGATTCAGGACATCCGACCACTGTATCCATTGTTATGCTGGATTCCGGGCGGGAACGTCATTTTGCCGTGGAAAAGGGCTGTATGGATTATTTTGGGCTTTCCCATATTAATCTTGATGCAGTGAAGGAATCAGGAATAGTAAGCATCGGAAGCAGCCTGGCTTTAAAGGCATTGGACGGTGAAGCAACCTGTGAACTGTTTTCTTACGCAAAGAAACATGGCGTCACGACAGCTGCGGATTACAGCATTGGAAAAGGTGATGAGAAAGTGGACAGGAACATGGTATCCTCCATGTTCAGACAGACAGACTTCATTCTGCCAAGCTATGGTGAGGCAAGCCTGATAACCGGCGAGACCGAGACGTGCCGGATAATAGAAGCGCTTCAGGATATGGGAGCCGTCAATATTGTATTAAAGCTGGGAAACAGGGGATGCTATCTGCATACCAAGGAAACTGATAAGATGATAGAAGCCTGCCCGGCTGCGGTTGTGGATACAACAGGAGCGGGTGACTGTTTTGCAGCAGGATTCTTATATGGACTGTCAAAAGGCATGGATGTGGAAGTATGTGCCAAGCTTGGCTGTGCGGCCGGTTCCATTGCAGTGGAGGCAGTTGGGGCAAATACGGCCCTAAGAAATAGGGAACAGATGTTCCTGCGGGCCGGAATGCATCTGGATGACAGATAGAAAAAGAAAGGTAGAGTAGGAAATTATGCTATACACAATGAGAGATTTATTAAAGGTTGCCAGGGAGAATCAATTTGCTGTTCCGGCATTTAATATCTCCAGTTTTGATATGTTGAAATCCATAATGGAAGAGGTGGAGGCGCAGAATGCGCCGGTCATCATGGAAATCCATCCGGATGAGATAGCATATTTGGGAGACTGCTTTGTTGCGGCGGTCAGGGATTATGCGCATAAAAGCAAGGTCCCTGTGGTAATACACTTGGATCACGGTGCATCACTGGCAGATGTCGTCCGCGGAATACATAACGGTTATACATCAGTCATGATAGATGCATCTTCAAGGGCATATGAGGATAATGTGGCTATCACAAAGAAAATTGTGGAGATTGCCCATTCAGTTAATGTTTCGGTGGAAGCAGAACTGGGGACAATTGGAAATAATGGTTCGCCAGAAGGTGGCACTGATAAAATCATATTTACAGATCCGGACCAGGCAGAAAACTTTGTTTATGAAACAGGAATTGATACATTGGCAGTTGCAATCGGAACAGCCCATGGCTTATATCCAAAGGGAGTGACCCCAAAGCTGAATATCGGACTTCTGAAAATACTGAACAGCCGCCTTAGTATCCCCTTTGTCCTTCATGGCGGTTCCGGGAATCCGGATGAGGAAATCAGCGAGGCCGTAAAGTATGGCGTAAGCAAAGTCAATCTGTCATCTGATTTAAAAAGTGTTTTCTTTAAAGCGGTCAGGGAACGGCTGAATGAAGTGCCCGGCAAATACGAACCCATGGATGTGTATCCGTATGCCAATGAGAAAGTAAAGGAAGTAGTCCGCCATAAGCTGACTGTTTTAAATACAATTAATAAAGCTGCTTTGTATTAAAGCTGGAGTGTAAAAAATAAAAGTCACAGTCCCAAAGCCTATGCATTGGGACCGTGGCCTTTCTGCATTCAGATAATACACCAATAACTAAAGCGCCTCCGTCAAATCCTTCACACTGGATCTTACAACCAGCCGTCCCGTAATCTGCGTTTTCATGGGCATGAAGCGCGGGTCCTCAATCAGCTGCATCAGCTGGATGACGGACTGCTTGCCCATGATGTTGCGCTGTACGTGGATGGTGGTAAGGGTGGGGGAACTGATTGAGGAATAGGGGATGTCGTCAAAACCTATAAGTGACACATCCTGTGGGATTTTATATCCCTTTTCCTTCAGGGCCTTCATGGCACCCAGCGCAATGGTATCATTTTCAGCAAAAAAACAGGGGGGGAGCTCCGGTTTTTGTTCCAGGAATTTTGAAAAATCATCACGGGCGCCCAGCATGGTTGGTTTTAAACGGAATTCATTGCGCGGATCAAAGTGAAAATCCAGTTCTTTTACGTATTTGATAAAAGCATCGTGGCGCTCATTGAAGTTTTCGGCACCCGTGGTGCTGCCCAGGTAACCCAGTTCGGTGTGGCCGCATTCTTTTAAATACTGCAGGGCGATATATACATTCTCCCTGTTATTCATGCATACGCTGCTGCAGTAATGGTTGGGTACCGTATTATCCACCACCACGAAGGGGATGGGAATGGAGTCCAGATGTACGAAATCTTCCCTCATGACTTCTGTGGCAATTAAGAACATTCCGCAGTATTTGCTGTAATCCAGCGAATTAAGGGCGGATTTAAGACCTGTCTTGACCACGGTCAGGGTCATGCCAATCTGTTCGGCCCGAAGCTGTTCTTCGATTGAGTCAATGATCATGGTAATGAATCCCTGGTTTTCTTCTACCAGCATACCGCTTTTATAAAACTTTACCACCAGCACATTCCTGCCGCTTCTTGATTTGCGGGCAGGGGGCATGTACTGGTAGGTTTTAAGGGCATCTAGTACCTTCTTGCGTGTTTCCTCGCTTACCCCCTTTTTACCGTTTAATACAATGGAAATGGTTGCGGGCGAAACACCGATCTGCTTGGCCAGTTCTCTGACAGTCATATGGTTTTTCCTTTCCGGAATGCAGAAAGAACGTAGTAAACATCTTTGAACAATCCCCTGTAATTTACTAATCATACTCTGCTGAGATTATAGCACATGGTATGAAACGGGTCAATTCTTTACAGGAAAAAGATATGTTTACTAAACAAAAAACAGTGCAGTAGTAACGAGGGGCACGATATTGATTGATTTGTGTAATTAAAATGCACAATAAATATAATTTATTATGTAAAAAAATAACAAATATGTCAAAATGATATTGACACATTATTAAATTAGTTGTACTATTTAGTTAACACACAGGACGTGATATAAGTAGTGTTTAGTAAACAAAGCCAATAACAAAAAAGGAGGAAACGTACGAATGAAAAAAATGAAAAAAGTGGTCAGTGTGATTGCGGCAATTACCATGGCAGCATCGCTGCTGGCAGGGTGCGGCGGTTCAGGCGGTTCAGGAACCACCACGGCGGCTGAGACAAAGGCGGCGGACACCACAGCGGCACCGACAGATGCTAAGGCGGCTGAAGCAGATACAACAGCTGCACCGGCTGCTGCGGAAAACCCGGTGGCGGGCAAGAAGGTAGCCTATATCATGCTTCTGCCGTCTGCGACAATCTTCCAGATGTGGAAGGATTCCTGCGCATCCCTTTGCGATGCCCTGGATGTGAAGTTTGATTTCTTCTTCTGTGACGGTGATTTTAACAAGTGGCAGGATACCATCCGTACCTGCGCATCTGCGGGATATGACGGGCTTCTGGTCAGCCACGGCAACCAGGACGGTTCCTATGTATTCTTAAAGGAAATCACGGAACAGTACCCGGATTTAAAGATTGTTACATTTGACACCCAGTTCTACACGGACGGTGAGTATCAGAAGCTTCCGGGCGTTACCCAGATGTTCCAGCAGGATAAGTCCCTTGTAACGGTCCTCCTGGATCAGATGATTGAGGAGTACGGAGAGGGCGTCCGCCTGATTAAGGTATGGAGGGGACCGAACTACAACAGCCCCTTTGACCGCCGTGAGGTCGGCTGGCAGGAGTATGAGGCAGCAGGCAAGATCGTGACGGTTGGCGAAGTACAGCCCCTTCAGGATTCCGTTGATTCTGCCAATACGGTTACTGCTGCATATCTCCAGGGCGTTAACCGGGCAGATGTGGATGGCGTCATTGCTTATTACGATTTATATGGCCAGGGCGTTTATAACGCAATTGCTGAGAATGATAATTTCAACGGTAAGAACGGCGATGCACTTCCCATGGCGTCGGTTGACATTGACCCGGTTGACATTACCAACATGCAGACCCGTCCTGATATCTGGACCGCGGCAGGCACCACGGACTGGACCATGAACGGAGAGATTGGGATGCGTATCCTGATGCTGCAGCTTGCAGATCAGTATGACAAGATTTTTGATCCGGCCACCGGACAGAGCGGCGTGGATGTGGTCGAGGTTCCTGGAACCGCAATCAAGGCGGATGCGCTTCAGCCTGATTCAACGGTAGAAAACCTTGGGACCATTGCAGGTGAAACTTACGGCAATCTGGATTATCTGTCTGAAGCAGACTGGATGCCAAAGGATTTAATCCACTAATAAGCTGACATTGAAAAACGAGGTTTTTTTCGGATACAAAACCACAGGCAATCGTTTTTTGAAGGGAAGCGCGGGTTTTGCCCTGCGTTTCCCTTTTTTAAAAAGATTTTATTGCTGGAAAGAGGGACTCCATGGATAAGATTAAATTAGAAACAAAACATGTTTCCATTGAATTTCCAGGTGTCAAAGCACTTGACGATATTGATTTTGAAGTGACGACCGGTGAAATCCGCGCAGTGGTAGGGGCCAATGGCGCAGGTAAGTCAACGTTAATGAAGGTATTGGCAGGGGCCAACCCCGCCTACACAGGAGAAGTATTCCTAAATAATAAAAAGGTTGAAATCAGGACACCGGTGGATGCAAAGAAACTGGGAATACAGATTGTTTATCAGGAAGTGGATACTGCATTGTATCCTACTTTATCAGTAGCAGAGAATATTGTCCAGAACGATATGGTCATGGGAAAGAGCGGATATATCGTAAACTGGAGTAAGGCATATAAACAGGGGCGGGCGGCCCTGGACCGGCTCCACATCGGCCGTGACCAGGTGGATGAACATGAGCTGGTGCAGAACCTGTCCCTGGCCCAGAAGCAGATGGTGCTCATTGCCAAGGCAATCCGGTCAGAATGCAATTTCCTGATTCTTGACGAGCCGACCGCTCCTCTTAGCAATACGGAGACAGAGGAACTGTTCCGCATTGTGCGGCATTTACACGAAACAGAAAACATAGCAATTCTTTTTATTTCCCACCGGCTAAATGAAATCCTGGAAATCTGCGGGAATTACACGGTCATGCGCAATGGAAAGATGATTGACACCACGCCGGTTACGCCGGGGACAACCACAAAAGAAATCGTTGAAAAGATGCTGGGCCGTACCTTTGAGGAGAATTTCCCAAAGGAGACCTGTGAAATCGGGGAAATGCTGTTTGAAACCAGGAATTTGTCCGGGGCCGGCGGTAAGGTAAAGGATGTCACCATCCAGGTAAAGTGCGGCGAGGTGGTTGGGATTGCCGGACTGGTGGGCGCGGGCAAGTCTGAACTCTGTAAGACGATTTTCGGCGCATACAGGAAAACGGGCGGAAAGGTGCTGCTTAAGGGCAGGGAACTGAAGATATCGAATCCATCCGGGGCTGTTAGGAACCGCATGGCCCTGGTGCCTGAGGAAAGGCGTAAGGAGGGCGTCCTGGTCCATGAAAATGTCAGCTTCAACCTGTCGGCCGCCTGTCTTTCGCGGTTCTGCACAGGCCCCTTCATCCGCAGGCGGCGGGTTGACGACAATGCCAGGCGGTATGTGGAGGACCTTGGGATTTCCACGCCCAGCGTGAGGCAGCAGGTTAAGAACCTTTCCGGTGGAAACCAGCAGAAGGTTGCGGTTGGCAAATGGCTAGCAGCGGACTGTGATATCTATATTTTTGACGAGCCCACAAAAGGAGTGGATGTGGGGGCGAAGCAGGATATTTTCCATTTGATTAATGAAATTGCGAAGCAGGGCCATGGGGTCATCTATGCATCCTGTGAAAACTCGGAACTGCTGTCCCTGACTGACCGGATGTATGTGATGTATAACGGGACCGTGATGGCGGAACTTAAGACGGATAAGACCACGGAGGATGAGATTATGTACTATTCGGTTGGCGGAACCGATGATAAAAACCGGAATCAATAAACGGGAGGGATACTGTAGCAATGAAAAGTCGTACAAATGTTAAAAGGTTTTTAGTGGATTGGGCTGCAGTCCTGGCACTGCTTGTGTGTTTTATCGCATTTACGGCGGTTAAAGGAAGCGCCTTTATGTCGGGAAGCAATATGGTCAATATCCTCAGGGCGATGGCCATCAACACGGTATTTGGGATTGCGGCAACCATTACCATGGCACCGGATGGATTTGATATGTCTGCAGGTACATTGGCCAGCTGCTCGGCCTATGTGTTCGTGTCAGCCTACCTGTGGCTTGGGATGTCTTTGGGAATGTCCATTGTCACATGTATCTTTGTTACCCTGATCATGTACCAGCTTACCATGTTCCTGATCCTTGTGTGTAAGATTCCGGACATGCTTGCAACCTGTGCGCTGATGTTCGTTCATCAGGGTATCGGCCAGTGGTATATTGGGGGCGGCGCGGTATCCACGGGCATGAAGACTTCATGGGGAGCCATGCCGGCCCGCACCGCGCTGTCGGAATCATTTTCAGCCATCGGACGTGCGCCGTGGATTATCATTATCATGCTGGGATGCGTGTTCGTGGCTTACCTTTTCCTGAATTTCACCAAGCACGGCCGCTACCTTTATGCCATGGGCGGAAATAAGGAGGCTGCCAAACTGTCCGGTATTGATGTTAAGAAATACCGCTACCTGGCAGGTATGATTACCGCGGTATTCATTGCAATCGGAGGTATCCTGGTGGCATCCAGAGGCAGTTCCGCCCAGGTCATGTGCTGCGACAACTACCTGATGCCGTCGCTGGCAGCTGTTTTCGTGGGACGTACCGTTGGCGGCGCAGAGAAGCCGAATGCGTTGGGAACCATGATAGGCGCCATGCTGGTGTCCACGCTGGAAAACGGACTTACCATCTGTGCGGTTCCGTTCTATGTCCTGCCCGCGGTCAAGGGCGCCGTCCTGGCCCTGGCGCTTATCGCGGCTTATGCATCTAAGAGAGAAGATTAAGTGGGAGGTTACTACATATGTCAAGATTTGATCATTATTTTCAGATGAATGTGGATGATGTTATCGAATATACGCTGGAGAAGGCAGGGGAGATTCCCTGGGACCGGGATTCCATGGAAGCGGTTGTCCCGCCATCCCATGGCAACTTAAATTATGTGTACCGGGTCTGGGACGGTAAAGGCCATTCCATCTATATCAAGCAGGCAGGGACCGAGGCCAGGATTTCAAAGGATATGAAGCCCTCCAGGGACCGCAACCGCCTGGAATCCGAAATCCTTATGCTGGAGGACCGGTTCGCGCCCGGCATGGTGCCCCATGTGTACTTTTTTGACACCGTCATGTGCGCCTGCGGAATGGAGGACTGTTCGGACTATGCGGTCATGCGGGATGCCATGCTGAGACATGAGACCTTCCCCGGGTTTGCGGACGATGTTTCCACCTTCATGGTAAACACGCTGCTGCTGAGCAGCGACATTGTCATGGACCACAAAGACAAAAAAGAACTGGTTAGAAAGTTTATTTCACCGGACCTCTGCGATATTACGGAAAAACTGGTTCTCATGGAGCCCTACAATGACTTGAATAAACGGAATAATGTTTATGGGCCCAACGAGGATTTCGTGAAAAGGGAGCTTTATGATGACCAGGCCCTTCATCTGGAAGTGGCAAAGCTTAAATTCCGCTTCATGACTGATGCCCAGGCCCTTCTGCAGGGGGATCTCCACACGGGATCCATTTTCATCCGCCAGGATGCGACCAAGATATTTGATTCGGAATTCGGCACTTATGCGCCCATGGGTTATGACACGGGCAATGTGATTGCAAACCTTATTTTTGCATATGACAATGGCCTTTCCACGGATGACGGAATGTTCTGCGGCTGGGTTTTAAAGACCATTGAGGAGACTGTGGATCTTTTTATTGAAAAGTTCGGCAAAAAGTATGATGAAGCGGTGACAGAGCCAATGGCCAAGGTGAAAGGATTCAAGGAGTGGTATTTTGACGGCATACTCCGGGATACCGCTGGTTATGCGGGGACCGAGCTGCACCGCAGGACAGTGGGGATGGCCAATGTCGTGGATGTGACCACGATAAAGGATGAAAAAAAGCGCCTTCTTGCAGAACGGATTAACATTCTGGCAGGAAAAGACTATATCATGAACCAGGGGGCTTTTCGGTGCGGGGCCGATTATGTGGCAGCGGTGAAACGGGCAAAAGAAGAAGCGGAGAAAACGCTTTAAAATGGACAGGATCATACAGAACTGCTTTTAATATGAAGGAGGCATGGAAACATGACGGTTGAAGAATTTTTTGACAAAGTAATCACGGTCCGCTTAAAAGAGGACAAAAGTGCGCTGGATATAATTGACCAGACCCTTCTGCCCGGGACCATAAAACGGATTCAGGTCAGCACAAAAGAGGAAATCTGGGAAGCTATCAAGAAACTGAGGGTACGGGGGGCGCCTGCCATAGGGGCAGCGGCTGCCTATGGGATTGCATTGCTGGCCTCGGGAATCACTGCGGACCGGTATGACATGTTTTACGCGGAGTTTAAGGAGCTAAAGGACTATCTGGCTTCCTCCAGGCCAACTGCGGTCAACCTGTTTTGGGCGCTGAACCGCATGGAGGGAACCGTGACCGATAATCAGGATAAGGATGTGGCTGAGATTAAAGCGCTTCTTTTCCAGGAAGCGGACGCTATCCGTGAGGAGGATATCCAGATCAGCCGCGGGATTGGCGGGATTGGTTTTGGGTTGTTGGAAGAACTTAAGCAGGAGGGGAAGGAGATTGGCATCATGACCCACTGCAATGCAGGCACGCTGGCCACTGCAAAGTACGGCACTGCCACGGCGCCCATGTACATTGCCCTTGAGAAGGGGTGGCCGGGAACTGCCATGCATGTTTACTGTGATGAGACAAGGCCGCTGCTGCAAGGCGCCCGCCTTACATCCTTTGAACTGTATAACGCAGGAATCACAACAACCCTGCAGTGTGACAACATGGCGTCCATATTGATGCAGTCCGGAAAAATAGATATTATTTTCGTGGGCTGTGACCGTGTCGCTAAGAATGGAGACGCGGCTAATAAAATCGGAACCAGCGGAGTGGCAATCCTGGCAAAGTACTACAAAATCCCCTTCTATGTGTGCGCGCCCACATCCACCATTGACATGGATACACCGACAGGAAAGGAAATACCCATCGAGATGCGTGATCCGGATGAGGTGACGCAGATGTGGTACAAAGAGCGTATGGCGCCCGAAGGCATCCATGTGTATAATCCGGCATTTGATGTGACGGACCATTCATTGATTACAGGCATCATTACGGAAAAAGGGATGTGCCGTGCGCCCTTTGAAGAGGCGTTTAAGGCTCTGGGAGTCGGGAAGTGAGGAGGAATCTATCATGCTTGAGAGATTAAAAGAACAGGTGGTTGCAGTGGCCAAGGAGGCGGACCGGCTTGGCATGTGCAGGCACAAGTCAGGCAACTTCAGTATATACGATCCGGAGACCGGGTATGTGGCAATCACGCCCAGCGGTGTGTCCAGGGATGTGCTTGCAACAGGACATATCTGTGTCATGGATCTTTCCGGAAGGGTAATCCAGCGTCAGGTGGATTTGAAACCATCCAGCGAGGCCATGATGCACCTGTATATCTATAAGGAGCGGAAGGACATCCGGGCCATTGTGCATACACATGCACGCTATTCTACTGCATTTGCAATCATGAACAAACCAATTCCCCCCATTGTGTATGAAAGCGCATATCTGGGGAAAACAGGCATGGTTCCGGTAGCGCCCTATGCAAGGGCAGGAACCGTTGAACTGGCGTTGAAGGTGGCGGAGGTCATGAAGGACAACGAAGTCTGCCTTATGGAAAGCCATGGCGCCATCGCTGCAGGCAGCAGCCTTGAGGACGCCTTCTTAAAGGCGCAGTATGTGGAGGAGATTGCGGAGATGTATTACATCACCCTTGCCAGCACAGGTGGTGCCGAGCCCAAGGCACTGCCGCCGGAAGAACTCGAGAAATGGGCCTATCCAAAAGAAATACTTCTTTAAGGAGGACGCTATGAAAAAGATCATCAATGCCCCGGAGCAGTACACGGAAGATATGCTGAGGGGGATTTATGCAGCATACCCTGATATGGTCAGATATGCTGGAAATGATTTGCGCTGCTATTGTACGGCACGTAAGAAACAGGGGAAGGTGGCAATCATTACAGGAGGAGGAACCGGGCATCTGCCCCTGTTCCTTGGTTATGTGGGTGAGAACCTGCTGGATGGATGCGGCGTGGGAGGCGTGTTCCAATCCCCCGGCGCGGAGCAGATATATAATGTGGCAAAACAGGTGGAGGCAGGAGCTGGTATCCTGTTCCTTTATGGGAACTATACCGGGGATATCATGAATTTTGACATGGCAGCCGAACTGCTGGAAATGGATGGCATTGAGACTGCAGGTATCGTGGGGGCGGATGATGTGCTGTCCGGCCCGGATGGAGCGGTGCGCCGGGGCGTGGCCGGGATTTTCTTTATGTATAAATGCGCCGGTGCCATGGCTGCACGGATGGGAACCCTTGAAGAAGTGCTGGAAGCAGCGAAAAAAGCAAAAGACAATACAAGGACCGTTGGTTTTGCCCTGACTCCCTGTGTGATTCCGGAAATCGGCCATCCCAATTTTACGCTGGCAGAAGACGAGATGGCATTTGGGATGGGCATCCATGGGGAGCCGGGGATATGGAACGGGCCTGTGAAGACTGCGGATGAACTGGCCGGCGAGTCATTGGACGAAATCTTAAATGACATGCCTTTGGGCGCAGGCCAGGAAGTCTGTGTGCTGATAAACGGACTTGGTGCAACCAGCCAGGAGGAACTGTATATCCTGTCAGGAAGCGTACACAAGCTCCTGAAGGACAAAGGGATAACAATCTATCGGACTTTTGTGGGCGAATACGCTACCAGCATGGAGATGGCCGGGGCATCCATTTCCATCTGCCGAATGGCGGATGAAGAGATGAAACAATGGATGGATATGCCTGTGCACACCCCTTTTTATACCCAGGTATGACGATTCCGGTTCATGAAGGAGGGAAAGGATGGATTGTATGAAATATCATGAACTCCCCGCATTCTTCCAAGGTGCGGCAGACATCTTTGCAGAGAAAAAAGAGGAACTCTGTGAAATGGATGCCAATATGGGGGACGGCGATCTGGGCCTGACAATGGAAAAAGGTTTTGGGGCCCTGCCGCAGTTAATACGTGAAAATGGGGAGGAAGGAAATATTGGAAAGACATTGATGAAGGCAGGCATGAAAATGTCCGGCCTCGTCCCATCCACCATGGGCACGCTGATGGCCAGCGGAATCATGGAGGGCGGCAGGGCCCTTGGGGGCAGGGAGGAGATAGGTGCAGAAGGGCTTTCGGAATTCCTGGACGGATTTGTCAGGGGGATTGAACGCCGCGGCAAATGCCGGCCAGGCGACAGGACCCTTCTGGACGCCATGGATGCGGCTGCTAAGAATGCACGGCAGGCCAGCGGGGATGGGGCAGATATGGCCGGGGTAATCCATGCAGCGGTGGAAGGCGCAAGGGCCGGTGTGGCAGCCACCAAAGATATGCTGCCAAGGTTTGGGAAGGCAGCGGTATTCTCGGCCAGGGCCATTGGGGTCCCGGACCAGGGGGCGGTGGCAGGACAATATTTATTAGAAGGATTGGAGCGGTATTTCCGGACAAGACCAGATATGAAAGCGTGACTGAATCAAGATACAATGAAAGCACCCTCAGGAATATTGAGATGACACCTCCTGAGGGTGCTTTTATTGTATGGATGAGGGGAATCATGGTGAAGAATACCCATGCCGCCTAAACAACCGCATGCCGGGCCTGGGCCGATACCATTTCGTCTGCCTGGCCCTTGCTGCTTTCCCCGGCTTCCTTCCCTGTATCCGCCGCCAGTTTTTCCGCTGCTTTTTCCGCCGGTTTCCCCGCTGCCTTGCCCTTGGCCGGTATGCTTCCCGACAGCTTAATCGCTGCCTTGGAACAGGCCGGGCCTACCATCTCATAGAGCAGGCCGCTGGACAGGATGATGGTGGACAGCATGAGCCCGCTTTCCGTGGGCAGCATGCGCTGACCAAGGACGGCCAGGCCAATGGAAACGCCTGCCTGGGGAATCAGGGCCAGGCCGAAGTAACGGCGGATTTCCGGCGATGCGTGGATGACGGCGGCGCCTATGCTGGAGCCTGCGTATTTGCCTGCAATCCGAATCAGGAAATAGATGACCCCGATAAGGCCGGCCGCAGCCAGGCTGGGTATGGCCAGGCGCATGCCGGAAAGCACGAAGAACATGACCAGCAGGGGCGGTGTAAACTGGTTCAGCTGCTTAAACAGATGTTTGTTGCCGCTGGCATTGACATAAGCCGTGCCGGAGGCCATGCAGGCCAGAAGGGGCGACACGTTCATGGAAGTGCATATGCCGGCCACGCCCATGATGGTGACACAGGCCAGCACAAGGCTGTGGTCCTTGCTGCGCCTTTTGTGGATGAGCCTGCTGAGCACGACTCCGGATACCGCGCCAATGGCAAGGGCGGCCACATTGAACAGCACAGGCAATGCAATCTGTGACACCGTGACAGAACCGGTCCCTGAACTGGCCTGGACAAAGGCGGCGCAGACGCTGAAGGCCACCAGGGCCACTGCGTCGTCCAGGGCCACCACCTGAAGGATGGTATCGATGAACGGCCCCTTTGCCTTGTATTGGCGGATGGTCATGATGGTGGAGGCCGGAGCGGTGGCGCAGCCAATGGCCCCAAGGAGCAGGCTGAAGGACAGGGACAGGCCTAACAGCAGCATGGCGGTGGTGATGAACACGCCAGCTGTAAGGGATTCAAACAGGGTCAGTATGACCATGTTCTTTCCATTGGCCTTCAGGGATGAGAGCCTGAAGTATTTGCCTACTCCAAAGGCGATGAAAGCCAGGGCCAGATCCGTGACAAAATCCATCTGGTTAATATATTCAGAAGGAACCAGATTCAGGCACCATGGCCCGATGATGACTCCTGCGATAATATAACCCGTAACGTTGGGCAGATGAAGCCTCTTTGTGATGCGTGTAAGCAGAAAGCCGGATGCCAGCATGATTGCGATACTGAGTATGATTCCTGCTGCTCCCAGATTTGTTATAAACAGTGCCATATGGAACACTCCTTTCTGCGGACAGGGCATAAGGATTACCCTGTTCCTTTTTGTTTTGCTTGATTATAGTAGCATTTGGTGATAAAATCAAATGATATTAATTAACCGGTATATAAAATTTATTTATATTATGAAGGAGATGGTATTGTGTTCGATGCAAAGGTGAAAACCCTGCTGTCCGTTATCGAGACAGGCAGCTATACAAAAGCAGCAGAAAAGCTGAATCTGACACAGCCCGCTGTAAGCCACCAGATACGGATGCTGGAGAATGAATTCGACATAAAAATCTTTTATAGGGATAAAAACAAGCTGAAACTGACGCCCCAGGGCAAGATCCTGGTGCAGTATGCCCGCAGGGCCGCAGCTGTGTACACCAATGCATGCCAGGCCATTGAGGACAGCAAATCAGAGACCAGGCACCTGAATGTGGGGATTACCCCCACGGCAGGGGAGACCATCATCCCCCAGGTACTGGCCACGCTCTGTAATGAAAACCCGGGCATACATATAAATATCGGTGTGAATACCATTCAAAAAATTTATACCCGGCTCAAGGCGTATGAGCTTGATTTTGCCGTGGTGGAAGGTGCTGTGCCGGATGCCGCACTGGTGACCACCACCCTGGACACGGATTATCTGTGCCTGGCCGTGTCCCCTATCCACAGGCTGGCCAGGGCCAAGACTGTCTCCATCCGTGAAATCCGCCATGAGAAGCTGATTTTAAGAAGCCAGAGCGCGGGTACCAGACAGCTGTTTGAAAAGCATCTTGGGGCCAGGAACCTGAGCCTCTCTGAATTTAATGTTATGATGGAGCTGGATAATGTGTCCATGATCAAGGAGCTGGTCAGCATGGACTTAGGGATAACAATCATCGCAAAAAGCGCGTGCCGGGAAGAGCTGGCAAGCGGCCGGCTGTCCATCATCCCCATTGAGAACTCTACCATGGTCCGGCAGATTGATATGGTTTACCAGAAGGATTTCATCCATCCGGAGCTGATAGAGAACATACGCAGGATATATGAAGAACTGAAGGCAAAATAGCCCTTCCATTTTTATGGGAAATAGGATAGAATGGATGATAGTGATTTGCTGAAAATGAGTTAACAGGAGTAATGGAACCGTGAGTGGGAAAAAAGGCATGAGGACAGGAAAACTGCTTAGGAGTTTCCTTCCCTATTATGGAAAGTATAAAAAGATATTGATATTTGACCTGGTGTGCGCGGCATTGACCACATTGGGGGAGCTGGTGCTGCCCTTGATGCTGCGCTATATCACCAACCAGGGAATGCAGGACCTGATGGCCCTGACCGTGGGAATCGTGGTAAGGATAGGCGTGCTTTACCTGGTCCTGCGCATCATCGATTCCCTGGCAGCCTACTATATGGCTTACACCGGCCATGTGATGGGCGTTTATATTGAGACGGACATGCGTCAGGATGCGTTTGAACATCTCCAGATGCTGTCGGACAGCTATTACAGCAATACAAAGGTGGGACAGATCATGTCCCGTATAACCAGCGATCTTTTTGATGTCACGGAATTCGCCCACCACTGTCCTGAGGAATTTTTTATCGCGGCCCTGAAGACAGTGGTTTCATTCGTCATCCTTTCCGGCATCAACCTGGAGCTTACCCTGTTGATTTTTGTGCTGATACCGGTTATGATCGTGTCCTGCACATGGTTCAACATGAAGGTGAAGGAGGCGTTCCGCAGGCAGCGCAACCAGATTGGCGAACTGAATGCCCAGATTGAGGATACCCTTCTCGGCAATCGGGTGGTCAGGGCTTTTGCCAATGAGCCTGTGGAGATTGAGAAGTTTGGAAAAGGCAATGAAGCCTTTATGAACATTAAGAAATATACCTACCGCTACATGGCTGCGTTCCAGATCACGACCAGATCCTTTGACGGACTGATGTATGTGGTTGTCATTGTGGCCGGAGGCATTTTCATGATACAGGGCAAGGTGGAGCCGGGAGACCTTGTGGCTTATACCATGTATGTGACCACCCTTCTGACCACCATCCGCAGGATTATTGAATTTGCCGAGCAGTTCCAGAGAGGGATGACGGGAATTGAACGATTCCAGGAGATAATGGACGTTGTGCCGGATATCAGGGACAGGAAGGACGCCGGGAACCTGGAAGGAATCAAAGGCGCCATTGCCTTTGACCATGTAAGCTTTGAGTATCCGGACGACCATGTGCCGGTTTTGGAAGACATCAACCTGCTTGTGAAGCCCGGGGAGCGCATTGCGCTTGTTGGGCCTTCGGGAGGCGGCAAGACAACGCTCTGTAACCTGCTGCCCAGGTTTTATGATGCCACCACGGGAAGCATTTCCATTGACGGACATGATATCCGTGGGGTAACCTTAAAAAGCCTGCGCTCCAACATCGGCGTGGTCCAGCAGGATGTATATCTGTTTTCAGGGTCTGTTTTTGAGAATATCAGTTATGGACGGCCCGGGGCAACCAGGCAGGAAGTGGTGGAAGCAGCCAGGCTGGCCGGCGCCCATGAATTCATTTCGGAGCTTCAGGATGGATATGACACCTATGTGGGTGAGCGCGGCGTCAAACTGTCGGGAGGACAGAAGCAGCGCATCAGTATTGCCAGGGTTTTCCTTAAGAACCCGGCTATCCTGATCCTGGATGAAGCAACCTCTGCCCTTGACAATGAAAGCGAATACATGGTGTCCCGGTCCTTGGAGAAACTGGCCAAGGGCCGTACCACCATCACCATTGCGCACCGTCTTACCACCATACAGGGGGCTGACAGGATTCTTGTGCTGTCCGGCAGCAGGATTGTGGAAGAGGGGAACCATGAGGACCTTCTCGCCAGAAAGGGAATGTACTATCAGCTGTATACAACAGCCAACCGTTTGAACCAGGGAATTGCATAGAGGAGATTGTAAGGAGAATTCATTATATGAAGATTGCTATTGTTGCTGACAGCAACAGCGGTATTACGCAGGATGAGGCAAAGAATCTGGGGGTATCCGTACTCCCCATGCCTTTTATGATTGACGGAACTGTTTATTATGAAGGAATTGACTTAAGTCATGAGGAGTTTTATAAAAAGATGGAGGAAGGGGCGGATATCACCACGTCACAGCCATCCCCAAAAGATGTGCTGGAATGCTGGGACTCCCTTTTGGAGGAACATGACCAGGTTGTCTATATTCCCATGTCCAGCGGGCTCAGCGGCTCCTGCCAGACCGCCCTTATGCTGGCAGAGGATTATGACAAAAGGGTGCAGGTGGTGAATAACCAGCGCATTTCCGTAACCCAGCGCCAGTCGGCCCTGGATGCCAGGGACCTGGCTGCAAAAGGGTACTGTGCAAAAGAGATAAAGGATATATTGGAGGCAACCAAGTTTGACAGCATCATCTATATAACGGTGGACACCCTTAAGTATCTGAAAAAAGGCGGCAGGATTACGCCTGCGGCCGCGGCCCTTGGCACCCTGTTGAAAATCAAGCCGGTGCTGACCATAGAAGGGGAGAAGCTGGATGCATTTTCAAAGGCAAGGACCATGAAGCAGGCAAGGCAGACCATGCTGACTGCATTGGCCCATGATTTGGAGGAACGGTTGGGCGACAAGGAAGCAGGACATACCTATCTTCAGATTGCCCATACCTGCAATGAGGAAGCAGCGGAGGAACTGGCGGGTATGGTAAAGGAACTGTATCCCCTGGCGCCGGTATTTGCAGCCCCTCTTTCACTGAGCATTGGATGTCATATTGGGCCGGGAGCCCTTGCGGTGGCCTGTACCAAAAAGTTAAAGGAGCTGGAATAATTGCCCAAGGAAAAATTCATGGATAGACTCCGCACCTATGGCATGAGCATAAAGGTGCCTCTGACCGGGCTTGTGATTGCAGTGGCCATCCTGCCCCTGTTCCTTCAGGCCGCGGTCATGCTGGGATCCTTTAACCAGGGACAGCTGGATGCAAGGACCATAGAGATACAGAACCAGTGCGTCATCCTGAGTAATAAGATGACAAGGTCAGGCTACATGACTGCGGAGAAGAAGAACGCCACAGGATTGGACAGCCAGATGCAGGCCATTGCAGATGTCTATAATGGAAGGATTGTCATTGTGAACACCAACTTCCGTGTGGTCACGGATACCTTTAACCTGGCAACCGGCAAATACTATATATCAGAGGAAGTCATCAAGTGCTTTAAAGGAGAGAACAGCAGCCATTATAACAAGGATATGCAGTATCTGGCCCAGACCATACCCGTATATGACCCGGCCAATGAAAAGAATATTAACGGAGTGATTGTTGTCACTGCTTCCACTGAGAATATCCTGTCCCTGACAGACAAGGCCATGGGTAAATCCAACCTGTTCCTGGTGTGCATGTGCCTGGTGCTGGCCGTCCTGGCAGCAGCTGCGGTCCACATCATCATGAGGCCCTTTAAGAACCTTCAGATGTCCTTTGACCGTGTGGCCCAGGGGGACCTGGACGCGGACATCTCTGAGGACACCTACAGGGAGACAAGGCAGCTATCCCATTCCGTGCAGAAGTCCCTCAGCAAATTGAAGGCAGTGGACCAGTCCAGGCAGGAGTTTGTTTCCAATGTGTCCCATGAACTGAAGACGCCCATTACCTCCATCCGCGTGCTTGCGGATTCCCTGATGGGGATGGAGGAGGCTCCGGTGGAACTGTACCGTGAGTTCATGACTGACATATCCGATGAGATAGACAGGGAGAACCAGATCATTGAGGACCTCCTGATGCTGGTGAAGATGGACAAGTCTGCGGAAAGCCAGATGAATATCGGGCAGGTCAATATTAACGCAGAACTGGAACTTATATTAAAACGCCTGCGTCCCATTGCAAAACGGGGGAACGTGGAGCTTGTGCTGGAAAGCATACGCGAGGTGACTGCGGATGTGGACAAGGTGAAGATTTCCCTTGCCATTACAAACCTTGTGGAAAATGCCATCAAATATAACCGGGATTCCGGTATGGTAAGGGTAACATTGGATGCGGACCACAAGTATTTCTATGTAAAGGTGGCGGATACGGGGATCGGCATTCCGGAAGACGCCCTGGAGCATATATTCGAGCGGTTCTTCCGCGTGGACAAAGCGCGTTCCAGGGAGGTGGGAGGTACCGGACTGGGCCTTGCCATTGCCAAGAATGTAATCCAGATGCATCATGGCATTATCGATGTGGAAAGCACGCCGGGAGAGGGCACTACCTTCAGCATGAGGGTTCCCCTGACCTATGTGCCGAGACTGGAGGTGAAGTCATGATCAGGCCGGGATTAAGGAAAATGCTTCTGTTTTGGGTACTGATGATTATGTCCGTATGGGTGTTCATGGGCTGCAGCAGGGATGAGGCTCCTATTGCTGCGCCGGATGAAGGCACCTACCTGATTTATTACCTGAATTCAGCCATCACAAAGCTGGTGCCCAGGTCATATGAGGCTGTTTCCACCAATCAGGAGGACCTTGTGGCAGAACTGATGGACCAGTTCATCCATGTGCCCAAGGATCTGGACTGCCAGCCTGGTCTTACGGATAAGGTGACATTTCAGGGAAGCCGCCAGGAAGAGCAGGTCCTGTACCTGTATTTTGATGTGAACTACACGGCCATGAAGCCTGAACGGGAGATACTCTGCCGGGCAGCCCTGACCAGGATGATGACCCAGATAAAGGGGGTTGACTATATCAGCATATATTGCGGGGACCAGCCCTTGATGGACCGCCAGGGCAATCCGGTGGGGGTGCTGACATCCGGTGATTTCATCATGAATACCAGCAATGTAAACGCGTACGAAAAAACAGAACTGACCCTTTATTTTGCAGATGAAACCGGCACAAGCCTGGTGGAGGAAAAACGCGAGGTGGTCCATAATATCAACACCTCCCTGGAACAGCTGATTGTGGAACAGCTGATTGCAGGGCCTGGGCAGGAGGGGCATTACCCGACCCTTCCGGAGGACTGTAAGATACTGAGCCTGTCCGTGACAGACAATGTGTGCTATATCAACTTTGACTCAGCTTTTCTTGCAACCACGCTTCCGGTCAGCGAGTATGTGCCTATCTATTCCATTGTGGATTCCCTGTCAGAGATGACATCGGTGACCAAGGTACAGATCCTGGTAAACGGTTCGCAGAATGTGATGTTCAGGGATGTGATTTCCCTCAATACCGCCTTTGAGAGGAGCCAGGAGTATATTGAAGGCGCGCAGTAATGTTTAACAGTTCGGCTTTAAGGATCCACATCCTCCGTGGGATGTGTCCCAAACAGATCTGAAAGGAAAAACTTAATATGAAAAGACCGCTTATTGTATTGGCAGCTGGTTTTGTACTTGGAGAGGTGCTTGCCCTGCAAGGTCAAAAAGCGGTGTCCCAGGGGCTTTTGTGGTGGCTGTATGCCGCCGCAGGGCTTTTTGGGATGTGGTCATATCGGATATCATTCCCGCAATCCGGCGGAAAAAGACAGGGCAGCAGTGCTGGAAAAACAGCGCTCCTGCTCTTTTTTGTGCTGGTACTCACAGGAGGATGCGCAGGATATGCCAGGGGGGCTTGGGAAAAGGAAAGGCTGGACCGTGAAGAAGTGTCTGCCCGGGAATTCACAGGCACCAGGGTCACGCTTCAGGGAAGGATTGGGAAAACAGAACAGGGGAACGGGAGTTTATCCCTTGTGCTGGAGGATGTCAAGGCCCGGGTGGGAAAGACAGATAAAAGATATGGCCGGGTGATTGTTTACGTGAAGGATGATGGGGGTGGGAAACATGGCAGGAGTGGAGTTGATGACGGAGGTGGAAATGATGGAAGGGGTGGAGCGGATGGCAGGAAAAAAGGAAATACCGGATTGCCAGACCTGCTTCCGGGAACGACGGCTGAGATAAAGGGGAAGATGGAGGCAATAGAGGGTCCCAGGAATCCGGGAGAGTTTGATTTTAGAAGGTATTACCGTTCCAAGGGCACTGCCTGCAGGATGTTTGGGGAACAGATAAAGATTATAGATGGGGAATACATTCCATATCAGACATTTCTTATGAAATTCAGGGCAGGATGTGGAAAAATACTCGACAGGATCTGTCCTCCGCAGGACAGCGCTGTGTTTAAGGCCGTTCTGCTTGGGGATACGTCCGGTATGGAACCAGAGGTGCGCTCCATGTACCAACGCCACGGTATTTCCCATCTGCTGGCGGTCAGCGGCCAGCACCTGGCCATTATAGGGGGAGGAATCTATCTTATCATGCGCCGTCTGGGGCTGGGTTATAGCCGGGCCGGGATACTGGGGGCGGTGATGGTCATAAGCTATGGAGTCATGACAGGAAGTTCCGGCTCTGCAATCCGGGCCGTAATCATGATTATATGCCTGTGGCTGGCAGCGTCCAGGGGTAAAAGTTATGATACCCTGTCTGCCCTGGGGCTTGCAGCAGCCATACTTCTGTGGAAATCTCCCTATCTGTTGTCTGCCAGTGGATTCCAGCTGTCATTTGGCGCCGTATTTGCCATTGGAGGTCTGGGCAGCTGGCTCAAGTCTGGTTTCAAAGCAGACAAAGGGTGGAAGAACACGGTTCTGATGAGCCTGTGCGTCCAGATTGTCATAACGCCAGTGGTGCTTTATCATTATTACCAGCATCCCCTATACGGCATTTTCATGAATCTTCTGGTCATACCGCTGATAGCCGTGCTTATGTACTCGGGTATCCTGGGAATCGTGCTGGGCAGTTTCTGGCTGAAGGGAGGAACCGCCGCGGTCGGGGCAGGCCATTATGTGCTGTGTTTTTACGAATGGCTGTGCAGGCAGGTGGAACACCTGCCGGGATACTGCCTTGTGATGGGAAGACCGTCCTGGATTCAAATCATCCTGTATGGGGCCGGGATGGCCGGGACTCTGTATTGGCTTAGACGGCTGCGGTTTGAGGAAAATGGGGATGGTTTGGAAGATGGGGGGGACGATGGTGTAAAAGGTGGCGTAAAAGATGCCATAAACGATAGCAATAGCGGCAAGGGAATTGGTGGAATATGCAGATATCATATATCCAGGTTCCCTATAGCGGTAACTGCGTGTCTATATGGACTTTTCTTCCTGACTCTGCTGCCTGTGCCGGAAAAGGGATTAAAGGTCATAATGCTGGATGTGGGACAGGGAGACGGAATCGTAATGCGGACAGAAGCATTTACCATATTGGTGGATGGGGGAAGCAGCAGTGATAAGAGTCTGGGAGAGAAAACCCTGGAGCCATGCCTTAAAAGTATGGGCATAGATACGATTGATTTTGCTGTGGTGAGCCATGGGGACAGTGACCATATAAGCGGTCTGCTGTATCTCATGGAACACTCAGAGGACATTGCGGTCAGGAACCTGATATTGCCCATGCCTGGCCGGGGACAGGAAATATATGATGAGTTGGAACGGGCTGCGGAGGATTCAGGCGGAAAGGTATTCTATATGGCTCCATCAGACCGCATACAGGCAGGCGGGCTTAATCTGACATGCCTGTATGCAGGGGGAGGACTGCTGCCGCCAGATGACCGCAATGCCCATTCACTGGTCCTGTGCGCGGATTACAAAGGCTTCCATATGCTTTTTACCGGGGATATGGGGACAGAGCAGGAAAAGGGACTGCTGAAACTGGCAGAAGAAGAGGGAAGCCTTCAGCAGGAACATCTAAATCATGTGCAGGTGCTGAAAATGGCCCATCATGGTTCCGATACGTCCTCTGGCGAGGGATTCCTGGACTATTTGAATCCGGACCTGGCGCTTGTCTCATATGGAAGGGGCAACTCCTACGGCCATCCGTCCCCTGATGTGATGGAACGGATGAAAAAACGCCGTATCCCTGTGATGGAAACGGGATACGGCGGCGCAGTCATATTGCGCACGGATGGGAAAGGGCTGCGGTGCGTATATTTTATGGAGGAAGGGAGATAGGCATCCGTCAGTTTTTGCCGGTAAGTGGAGCGCGCATATGGCGGGAATGATTTCTTAAACAGGACCTTGCGCACGTCTGGCAGTTTACTTTTATTCATCCGGGCTGCACAGTATTTTTTCTAAAAGGGCATTGCATCCTGTGGTAATGTCATTCCAGGTGGTTTCGAAATCACCTGTATACCAGGGGTCCGCCACATCCCTGCTGCTGCCGGCAAATTCCAGCAATTTATGGATTTTGTTATCCGGGTCGCCGCCGGAGATGCGTGTCATGTTGCGGATGTTCCAGTCATCCATTCCAATCAGGTAATCAAATGTCCCATAGTCCCTGGGCTTCATCTGCTTTGCCTGATGTCCCTGACAGCTGATGCCTGCCTGGCGCAGCTTTTCCCTGGTGCCCCGGTGGGCGCTGTTTCCAATCTCCTCTGTGGAGGTGGCGGCTGAATCGAGGAAAAACATGTCTTCCAATCCTTTTTTGCGGACCAGGTCCTGGAAATAGTAGAGGGCCATGGGGCTTCTGCATATGTTGCCGTGGCAAACGAATAGTATTTTTATCATCTTGATTATATCCTTTCATAAACCTGTAATTATTGGTTTTCTGGCGCTTTCTTAATTTTCTGTTTTCACCCCGCTCTACGCATATCTACATAAATCTATATAAATTATCGGGCAAATGGTGTAAGAAAATCATCTTTTAGATATTTCAATATCGTTTTTTATTGCATAAATGATCTTTGGATCATTTATCCTATATAAAACTCCACCATTGTTCTTTACTCCTGTATTCACAACTAACCCAATATTCTCCATACCAACTACATAATTATTTGTGGAACTTCCTGTATTAGCTTGTATATTCAATTGATTTTTCGTAAATTCTATTGTATTTAATTTCATCAAATGTTTTATGTAACTATATATATCCATTGAATTTGACTTTGCCTTTGGATTGCGTGGATAATATTCATAAAAATTAAATCCTTTCACGAATTCCACTATACCAGCTTTTATTGCATTTTCAGAAATCTTATTGCTATTTGAATCCACTTCATATTGATTTAAAAATATACAGTTTAAAACATGCCACAAATCTCTTGGATTTCCATTGGATAATCCAAAAATTTCATCAATACTTTCTCTTTGCACACTGTCCTCGAATATAAACTTATAATTTACTACTTTTCCATCACTAAATACTGACAATCGCTGGTTCAAAGCTTTTTCAAGCGACTCTATAGACCATGATAATAATGGGCAAAAATATTTTTGTGTTCTAACTTCTGTCAAAATCCTTTTGAATGGAATTTCCCAAACACTAATAATAAGTTGAACATTTTGATTCTCGAGTATCTTATTATCTGATAATAACGGAATCAAGAATTTTGACACTGTTTCTGCATTGTTTTTCATTCTACCATCTTCATCAAACTTGTCGAATATAATAGTAATTCTGCTATATCCAATTTTTTTTAATATGTTACATAATTGGATAATCAAATTGTAGGATGCATCAATTCGTTCAAAATCTGTATCAATATCTAACTTAATTGTAGGCAAGAGATTTCTTATTTCATCCTCCTTAACAGGTGGAAGCAGAGTATAATAATTTCTCAAAGCATCATTTACTATATTAACTCCTGTAGTAAGCCCATAATTAAATATAAATCGAATCAAATTAATATATTTTTTTATTTATTTCCTGGTTTTTGATAATTGTATGGCTTCAATTTTCTGTGCCAATATAGTTTTCGTTGTCGAAGTGGTATATTGACTCAATATCATAGACAAAAAAATTCGTTCATTTCGATTTAACTTCTTAAGCTTTTTCGTATTGCCAATCAGATATTCAAAGAAACAGGCCCCCATGTTACGAATAATTAAATTATAGTATTCTTCTGTTTTTGGCTCTATATTTAACATAGAATAGTCATCAATCATACACAAAAAATGTTCTTTAGAATTCACCCCTCTTTGTAAATCAAAAAGAAGTGCAGTTTTTCCGATTCCCCTATTGCCCCTTACAATAATGCTCCTATTGCCTTCATAACTACCTTTTATTGAATCGTAATTATCTGCTCGGACAAACAATCTATCCGCATATTCTTGCTCATTCTCTGCAGTATATAAATTGAAAGGATAATTAACCAATCCAATACTCTTTAAAAAATCATTGAAACCTCTTTGATCCATGTAGTACCTTCTTTCTTTTGTCAATGAAAATATTGTTAATCCGTTATACACTCTTTGTATTACCTGCTAAAATTTTTCAATCACTTCAAAAATATATTTAGACTTTTCTTATTAGTCACTTTCCATCAACTTTTTCAATTCTTCTTTGCTGGGCAATACGGTTAGATATTTACTTGCAAATATCTGGCTATTATCCTCCGGCAAAGTCATTTCTACTACTGCATCATTTTTATTTTTGCATAACAGAATTCCAATTGTTGGATTTTCATCTTCCAATTTCACCTTTCGATCATAATAATTCACATACATCTGCATTTGGCCTATATCCTGATGCTTTAATCGTCCTATTTTTAAATCAAAGAGTACAAAGCAACGTAATAAACGATTAAAAAATACCAAATCCACTCTGTAATGCTCATCTTCAAAAGTGAATCTCACTTGTCTTCCAACAAAAGTAAATCCTCTTCCTAATTCCAAGAGGAACTCCTGTAAATGATCAATTATCTTTGTTTCCAAATCCGTCTCTGAATATTTTGCAAGTTCTGGCAAACCTGTAAACTCTAATACATATGGATCTTTCAATAAATCTTCGGGTTTCTCAATTATTTGTCCTTCTGTTGATAACCGCTCTACGCCCTCTTTGTCTCTGCTCAATGCTAACCGTTCATATAATGCACTATCATATTGTCTTCCCAGTTCTTTTACGCCCCATCCGTTCCTAACCGCCTCGATTTCATAAAAATGTCGTTCATCTATATTGCTAATCCGCATAAGTGATACATAATGTGAAAAACTCAGAAAAAATTTTCTTCCCTCTTGCGTTTCTGGTAAATTTTCAAATTGGGCAGACACCTTCTGCCCAATTTGGTCTTGAGAGTACACCATGTAAAATCTACGCATCAACTTCAAATTCTCTACAGAAAAACCTTTTCCTAAACTCTCTGTTAAACATTCTGACAACTCTTTAAGAATCGCTTTCCCATATTCGGCACGCTGTTTCCCATTCTGTTCTTCTTCTACAATCATACGTCCCACCTCATAATAGGAATAGACCATAGAAATATTCAATGCCATTTTTGCCTGTTTTCTGGCATTTTTTAAAACTTCTAATACTCTATCAAAAAAATTACCTTTCACCATATTTTCCATACAATATCCTTCCAGTTGAATTGGGTAGAAACTGTCTACCCAATTCATATCATAACAAAATATCCCTCAAAAATCTACAATAATGCAAATCTCATCTCATTCCCACTTTTCCTTGCCATATCAAGGCTCTAACCCAATTCAAAAATGGTGTGGTAGTGGTGTAGTAAGCGCCTTTCCCTGTCTTAAAACCATTGATTTTCCAGGCTTTTCCGGGACTTTTCAAGATATTGCCGTGGCATACGAAAAGTATTTTTATCATTTTATATACTTTATGCAGGCAGTCCCTGCTGCCGGGTGGCTTCCATCTCCGATGGAGGTGGTATGACATGAGTACATATGGGATACTTTCGTTGATGATTGCGTTTGGAGTACTTGATGTTATGTTTATAGGTACAAAAAATAGTCACCCGCCTACCACGGCAAATGTGACTATTTTTGAGTTAAGATTCTTTGGACGCCACTCACTGGAGTGAACTGCCTTTTTTGTACCTTTATTATAAGCCGATTTCAATTCATCTGTTAATCATGATTTTTCCGTGCTTTCCTGCGTTTTTCCTTTCATATATATTTAATTCTCTGGGAATGCCTTGCAGCATATTGTTGTGCCAGAAAAAGTTTCGTTTATCCAGGAGGATTTCCAAATAAATTTGGAGTGACATTAGCCGAATCAGCAGCGTTGCCGAAGGGATTTGGAGTCTTGCCAGATAATTTAGAAGGCTTACCGGACAAATTACAGGGTCATACCGGCCGCTCTGCGTACCGGCCTTATGGCCGGGGAGAAATGATTTCCTTAAATGGACCGGCTTATGGTATAATAAACCCATAATATGACAGTTCAAACATACGATGGCAATTCCAAGGTGTTTTATCAGACTAATAATAAAACGCAAAGATGGCGGAACGTGATTGCAGGAGGATAAATGGTTTATGGGAAAAGGATGGAAAAGAGAAGGGAAAGGGGGCTGGGTGCATACGTCTGTCACCATCTGCACATCGGCTTTCCTATGCGTGTCTGCAGCCTTCTGCGGGGGAGCGCTTCTGAGCGGCTGTGCAGGAACCGGCGGTAACAGTGTAAAAGCCCTGGAGCCCAAAACAGTCAGTTACAAGGCTGATGACTATGACAGCTGGGATGAACTGATGCAGGAGAACCAGATATCAGATTCCTTTCAAGAGGCACTGGAGCAATTTGCCTTTCAGAGCGCAAGCCGGGTCCTTGGGGAGAGCCATGGGAATGTCAATTATAGTCCCCTTAGCCTGTACTATGCGCTGGCCATGGCTGGATGCGGGGCAGAAGGTGGGACCGCTGCCCAGATAATGGACAGCCTTGGCGTGCAGGATCAGGTCCAGCTATCCGAGCAATGCAGAAAACTCTATCAATGGTTTTATTATGATAGGCAGTATCGGAAGAGCCGGATTCAAGAATACTATGAAGAAAATGACGGTTCCATCGAGCTGGCCAATTCCCTCTGGATTTCCAATCAGCTGAAACTGAAAAAGGATTACCGGGAAATGGCTGCCGCCCGGTTTTTTGCGTCCTCCTATCAGGTGGATTTCACCAGCCGCGAAGCCGGGCAGCAGATTGGAAACTGGATTTCCCAGGAGACAAACGGTGTGATGCAGCCTGAATTACAGCTGCCTTCTGACACAATGATGGCGATTTTGAACACATTGTATTTTTGTGGAGGCTGGAAGGATGCTTTTTCTGAGGTAGAGACAGCCGATGACAACTTTACAAAAACCGATGGCAGTCAGGTCTCCTGTCCTTTCATGAACCGTGTGGACAATTCCGGAAGGTTCATGAAAGGAGATGGCTGCACGGTGTCTGCCCTGGCCACAGGCAATGATTGCAGCATGGTATTCCTGCTGCCGGACCAGGGGCGCAGCGTGGAGGAGTTCCTTAACACGCCGGAGCGGCTGGAAACCTCGATGGACACGGATTACATGAAATGGAAAAGCGGTAAGGTGACCTGGAAAGTGCCTAAATTCTCCTTTGGCAGTACACTCCAACTGGCCGGACTGCTGCAAGACATGGGCATGGAGAAAATGTTTGCTCCGGGAGCTGAGTTTGGAAAAATATCAGGGTCTCCCTTGTTTGTGACCGATGTAATACAGGAAACGCATATGGGGATTGACGAAGACGGTGTGGAAGGAGCCGCTTATACCATGATACTTTTAGAGGAAACAGGCATATTCATACCTGAAGGGAACCGGGAGGCGGATATGATTCTGAACCGCCCGTTTATCTATGGGATACAGGACAATAAAACCGGTACATGGCTGTTCCTGGGCGTGTGCCGCAATCCGGTGGACGGGCGATAGGATGAATTGGTATATGAGCTGATGTGCTGTAAACCTGCATATTGCAAAATATAGAAATACTGCAAATATATGAATATAGGATATACTGTAAAATATACGATTAAATGGAGGACTATGATGAGATGTAGTAGAGTTGTAACAGCAATGCTGCTCGGTGCGGTATGTTCCGGTACGATTCCTTCCGCCCATGGAGAAAGCCTGGCATCCCATACAGTAATGTCCCAGGCGGTGACGCCCAATGCGGTAACAGCCCAGGCATCGGCAACCCATACAGCAATGCCACGGATGGCGGTATCCCAGGCAGCAACGGCCCAGGACACACAATCCCGGACCTATCCTGATACGGTGCGCTGGCTCACAGCCACCTATGCGGTCTGGAGTGTGCGCAATGGAGCGGACCTTTATACGCCGGGAGGAGGGGCGCCGGATGATGCATTCTATGCGCTGGTCATTAAAAGCGTCATGGAGCGGGATTGGGGAATCAGGGACCGCCAGTCTGCCCAGGCAATGATTTCATGGCTGGAGGAGGAGGGCCATAACCAAGCGCTTCTGAAGTACTATGAGGAGCATAATCTGGGGCAGTATGAGACAGATGTGGACCTGAACGCATCCTGGGACAGCGGCCAGGGGGAAATCTCTGATGGGGAAGCGGCCCGTCAGATGGCTGCATATATGGGATACAGGACATATGGGGCGTACGCTGCCTCGGGCTGGGACTATAGCCGCGCCCTGATGCTTTTAGGCCAGTGTTATGTGGGGGGATATTATACGTATGAGGAGGCCATGGACAAGTCCCTGGAACTGGGTAAAGAGCTTCAGTCCATGTTCACTTCCTGGGAGGATTTCATGCAGAGTTATATGTACGGATTCGTGTACTGGAGCAAATCAGACCCTACAAAACCGCAGTCCGAGTTTCAGTACCGCGCAGGCATTTATCAGTATCTGAACTCCCTGGAGGACGGTCCTTTTAAGATGGATTGGAACATGGAACTGAAAAAAGAGTGGTGATTATGGCCGGATCTGTGCTATACTTAATACAGAATATGGAAGGACAGCCCTTATATGCAGACATTAAACCAGGACATAAAGGACCACAGCTTTAAACCGGTGTACCTTCTGTTCGGCGAAGAGGCATTTTTGAAAAAGAGCTATAAGAACCGTTTAAAGGATGCCATCACGGACGGCGACACCATGAATTATAATTATTATGAGGGAAAGGGCATGAATGTGAACGAAATCATCGGCCTTTCCGATACCATGCCATTTTTTTCTGAAAAGCGGCTTATACTGATGGAGGACAGCGGGTTCTTCAAAGGCGGTGCCGGGGCGGATGAGATGACGCAGTACATGGAGCACATTCCTGAAACCACATGCCTTGTTTTTGTGGAATCAGAAGTGGATAAAAGGAGCAGACTATATAAGGCGGTTAAAAAGTATGGGTATGCGGCAGAACTGTCCCATCAGGATCCCGGCCAGCTGGCCAGATGGGCTGCCGGCATTCTTTCTAAAAACGGGAGGAAGATAACAGGGCGTACCATGGAGCTTTTCCTCAGCAAGACCGGGGATGATATGGAGAATATAAGTTCGGAGCTGGAAAAGCTTATCAGTTATACCTTGGGCCGCGATATTGTTACGGATGAGGATGTGGAGACAATCTGCACCACCCAGGTGACCAACAAGATATTTGACATGATCAGTGCCATCTCAGCCAGGCAGACAAGGAAGGCCATGGACCTGTACGAAGACCTGCTGACGCTGAAGGAGCCGCCCATGCGTATCCTTTTCCTGATAGCCAGGCAGTTTAACCAGATTCTTCAGGTGAAGGAACTGGTGGGAAAAGGAATGGATAAGGGGACCATTGCATCTAAGCTTAAGCTGCAGCCCTTTGTGGTGGGGAAAATCATGCTCCAGGCAAAGACATTTTCAAAAGAGCAGATCCTATCCTATGTGAACCTCTGTGTGGACGCAGAGGAAGGTGTGAAGACAGGTAAGCTCCAGGACAGGCTTGCCGTGGAACTTTTGATAACCAATCAATATTAATAAGAAGGATGAAGGCGATGGATATGATGGAGACAATTGAACTAAAGGATATTGAAAGCCAGGTAAAACAGGTGTTTAGGGAACTGCTTGAGGCTGCCCGTTTAAAACCTGGGCAGTTACTGGTTGTGGGCTGCTCCTCCAGCGAGATAGACAGCTTTAAGATTGGTTCCCACTCCAACGGGGATATCGGGATGGCTGTTTATACAGCCCTCAATGAGGAGTGCAGGCCTCTTGGGATTTATCTGGCGGCGCAGTGCTGTGAGCATCTTAACCGTGCGTTAATCCTGGAAGAGGAGGCGGCGCTTAAATATGGCTATGATCCGGTCAACGTGGTCCCCCAGCTCAAAGCAGGAGGTTCCTTTGCAACGGCAGCATATGCAACCCTGGAACACCCTGTGGCAGTGGAACACATAAAGGCGCATGCGGGGATTGACATCGGGGATACCCTTATCGGCATGCATTTAAAGGATGTGGCTGTGCCTGTGCGCATCCAGACCAAGGAAATCGGCAGCGCCCGCGTGGTATGCGCAAGAACCAGGCCTAAGTTCATCGGCGGCATAAGAGCCCGCTATGATGAGGAGAATATGTAGCAAAAACAATAACAAGGAGGAGTGGTTTATGGACAGAGCGATTACAATCAGCCGTCAGTACGGAAGCGGGGGAAGGGAGTTAGGGGAAAAGCTGGCAAAGAAGCTTGGGATTCCTTTCTATGACAAGGAATTGATTGCAATGATAGCCAAAGAGGGCAACATAGAACCATCCATACTGGAAGCAAATGATGAGGTGGAACCGGACCTGGACAACTATTCCACCCGCCTGATTGAGCCGGAATACCAGATTGCCATGACACAGCGCATTTATGCGGTTCAGGAGACAGTCATCAAATCATTGGCGGAAAAAGGCGCATGTGTGATTGTGGGCCGCTGTGCAGATGCCATACTTCCTGATGCAGTGAATATCTTCGTGTTTGCGGATATGGAGAGCCGCATCAAGCGGATCATGTCCCTTAATCCTGGTCTGTCCAGGGACGAGGCTGTGAACAGCATTGAGATTGTGGACAGAAGGCGTAAGGCATACCATGAGTATTATTCCCCGATTGAGTGGGGGAAAATGGATGCCTATGATATCTGTGTGAACAGTGGATTGATAGGCGTGGACGGTTGTCTGGATGCGGCCCTGGCCTACATAAGACATGTAAGGTAGCACATAATAACGCAGAACATGATAAAGCAGTAAATGATAAGTATATCTTAAAGCCCTGATAGCCGGCCATGTGATGGCTGTGTCCTCAGGGCCTCTTAAATTTATAATGGAATAAAAATGGATTAGATTCATATAAAAGCCAGGGATAACGCCATATCGGAAACCGTCCCTGGCTTTTGTGCCCTTCAAAGAGCTATTAATTCCCTCCGGGACCATCCCGCCGTGGTCTTGAGGATTCCGGAAGCGGTTCCACATAACCGCAGCTTTTTTTCTTTACATGGTCCGTGTCATTGGAACAGTCCCTGTTGGTTGCAGGGGCCGTATCTTTTTCCTGATGCATCGTTATCACCTCCTGTTTCGGATATTATGTCTGTTTGCGAAAAAGGCAGCTGTCAGCTGCCTTCTTTCACGATCTTTTCCAGAACCTGAATTAAATCCTGCAAGGTTTCCAGGTGCACATTGCGCTTCAATATGTCATTCTTCAGGTCAATGGAAAGACTTTCAAATTTGTCCCGTATTTTCGGGGAAACATAGGATGCCATTACTATCACCTCGGTGTTAGTATGCGGCAAAACCGGGACTTTATTCATTATCCCTATCCATTATTTTGGGTATCAGGAGCCAGCAGGCTGATGTTGTGGTTCAGACAGAACTCCACGTACCTGGGTTCCGGCAGCTTGTTGGTGCATATGGCATCGGCCAAACGGAGCGGTCCCATATTCAGCAGGGCTTTCACACCGAACTTGCTGTTGTCAACAATAAAATAATGTTGTACTGGTTTTTCCAGAACAGCCTGTTTTAGAGGCCGTTCCGATATGTAGCTGTGGGAAAATCCATGGGTCAGGCTTACTCCGGATGCTGCCATGAATGCCTTGGAAAAATTAAAATGGTTTAATATATCCGTGCCTGTTACTGGAGACAGGGAGTTGTTTTTGCGGTTCAGCTCCCCGGAACAGACCAGCAGGCTGATGTTCTCCATGGAGGTTGCCCTTAATATTATATCGAGGTTACTGGTAATGACGGTCAGATTTTTAAAAGATGCCATAAAATCCATTAGATGGCAGGTGGTGGAACCGCTGTCAATAAAAATGGTATCGTTATCCTGGATTAAAGAAGCAGCGGCCGCGCAGGCATCCCGTTTTTGTTCCTGATTAATGGTACTGCGTACGTGGAAGGGGATGATCTTGGCGGCGGAGTAGTTATACAGGATGCAGCCATAGGCCTTTTGTACACAGCCCATTTGCTCGAGGGTATTGATATCCCTGCGCAGTGTACTCATGCTGACACCGAATTTTTCGCATAATGTTTCTGGTGATACTTTCTGCTGGACCTTAATATATTCCTCCAGCTGCAAGAGACGTTCTTTTCCCATGATGCCTCCCTGTCCTTTTATCATTCGCTGTCACACAACACGATGTGGTGTCCGTTTTCTTCAATAATCTGCCTGAATTCCGGGGCCGGATTCCTGTCGGTGATAATATAGTCAATATCGCTTAAGGGACAGTAGGTCATAAGGGTAGAAACGCCGAACTTACTGCAGTCCGCCATAAGGAAAATCTGGTCGGCTTTGCGCACGGCTATCTTTTTGTTGGTAAATTCGGCAGAAAAGGAGTTAGTCGCCCCGTCGTTGATACTTAGCCCTGTACATGCCATGAATGCCTTGTGTATGTTTAACGATTCCAGGTATTTAAAATTTTCACCGTTAAAGGACAGGGTCCTGCGGTCCAGGATGCCGGGAAGATTAATCAGTGTTATTTCCGGCCGGTCCACGGCTGAATGGATGATGTGATAGCTGTTGGTTATGACAGTCACATGCATGCTGGAGGGGACATAGTCCAGGATGTACATGGTTGTGGTGCCGGAATCAATATATATGATATCATTTTCCTTGATGTATTCGGCTGCCTTTTTGCAAATCAGCTGTTTGGCTCGGCTTTGTGTCTGGTTCCGTTCCGTGAATGTGGGGAGGGAAGAAACTGGGGACTGGACCTTCACGCCTCCATAAACCTTCTTGATGGCTGAATCTGCTGTGATTTCGTTAATGTATCTGCGCACTGTATTCATGGAAACGTTAAATGTATCGCACAATTCTTTTAAGGAAACTGACTGGTGCAGGAGAATATATTCCTGCATTTCTTTTATTCGGTTATCTTTCATGGTTAAACCCCCTGCATTAGCTTTGAGTATATTATATCACTATTTATTAAAATCACAACAAAATATTACCAAAATGTACGCGGATTGAAAAACTTATGATTATATATGACAGAAAGTAACCGATATAATATGAAAATATAACCAAAAAATATTATATATTGGAAAAAAAGATTAAAACGCCATATCATAAAGATATCCAAGGTAATTAAAATATAGACAAAAACACTGTAAAACAGGAGGAGAGGGGGATGCATTTGTTGGAAAATCTGCAGCTGTGATGAATAACATAATTAAAATGATTAAAATATACACATATAAATGTCGAATTTAAATCAAAAACTATTTAAAATAACAAAAATATACTTGAAAAATGATGAGATATGGTATATAATCTACTCAATAAAACCAAGATAACCAAAATATAATCAAAAGGAGAAGGCGTGTAATGGGAGATGTAAAGAAAATCTGTTATTATGTGAATGGGGAATTCAAAGAGTCGAAATCCGGTGAATACCGGGATGCGTTTGACCCAAGTACCGGAAGGGTGATAGCCAAAGTACCCTGCTGTACCAAAGAAGAGGTAGAAGAGGCTATTGCAAGTGCAAAGGCTGCATTTCCGGCGTGGTCATCCACACCTGTCCTAAAACGGGTGCAGATTCTATACAGGCTCAGGGACTTGCTGATTGAACACATGGATGAGCTGACACATCTGGTAGCCCTGGAAAATGGAAAAGCCTGGGAAGAGGCGAAAGGGGATGTACTCAAGGCAAAAGAAGGCACGGAGCAGGCCATTTCGGCCCCGTCCCTGATGATGGGGGAAAGCATGATGGATGCCTCGCTGGGATATGATACAGTGTTGTACAGGGAACCCCTTGGTGTATTTGCCGGGATTGTACCGTTTAATTTCCCGGCCATGATCCCCATGGGATGGATGACCCCTATGTGCATTGCCTGCGGCAATACTATTGTTTTAAAGGCGGCCAGCTTTACACCGCAGTCATGCATGCGTATTGCAAAGCTTTATAAAGAGGCAGGGCTGCCGGACGGCGTAATCAATATAGTTACATGTTCCAGACATGAAGCCGAGCTGTTCCTGGAGCACCCGGATATTAAGGGAATCACATTTGTAGGTTCAACATCCGTTGGAATGCACATATACTCCACGGCAGCGGCACATGGAAAAAGAGTGCAGGCCTTATGTGAAGCCAAGAATCATGCATTGGTGCTGGATGATGCGCCGGTTAAGAGGGTTGCGGCCGGAATCATTAATTCTGCGTTCGGATGTGCGGGAGAACGCTGCATGGCGCTTCCGGTAGTGGTGGTACAGGAAGGGATTGCGGACCGGCTGGTAGAGGAGATTGTAAACCAGGCAAGGAAGTTAACCGTAGGGCCTGCCTATGATAAGTCATTCAAGCTGGGGCCGGTTATCAATGAGGAACATAAAAAGTCCGTCATTGCGTGGATTGAGAAAGGGCTTGAGGAAGGGGCGGTCATGGCTTTGGACGGAAGGGATGTTACGGTTCCCGGATATGAACATGGATTTTATCTGGGGCCTACCATTCTGGACCATGTGAAACCGGGCATGAGCGTAGGCGATACGGAAATATTTGGACCTGTTCTGTGCATCAAGCGTGTGAAGACCTTCGAGGAAGGGCTTGAAATCATGAACAGTAACCCATTTGCAAATGGATCCGTTATATTCACACAGAACGGACATTATGCAAGGGAGTTTGCAAGGCACACAGATGGAGGAATGGTAGGCATCAATGTAGGAATCCCTGTTCCCGTGGGAATGTTCCCGTTTTCAGGCCATAAAAAGTCCTTTATCGGCGACCTGCACTGTCTTGGCAAGGACGGATTCCGGTTCTATACAGAAACAAAGGTGGTGACAACCCGATGGTTTGACGATGAACAGTCAAAATCAACCCATGTAACCACATGGGACGGGACAATCTAAAGGAAGGGGGAGGGATATGGCGTACATAAATTTTGATTCAACCAGGCCGTTTGATGTGATTCCTCTGGGGAGGATTGCAATTGATTTTAATCCCATTGATTATTTTAAACCGTGGAAGGAATGCAGTACATTTAAAAAATATGTGGGAGGTTCGCCTGCCAATATCGCGGTAGGGCTGAGCCGTTTGGGAAAAAAGGTGGGCTTTATCGGATGCGTGTCGGATGACCAGATGGGGGATTACTGTGTCAGCTATTTTCAGAAAGAGGGGATTGATACATCGCACATAGTCCGGGCCAGGAACGGTGAGTCCCTGGGGCTGGCCTTTACAGAGATATTGGACAAGGATACCTCAGGACTGATTATGTACAGGGATAATGTGGCTGATTTGAAACTGGAACCCCTGGATGTGGAGGAAAGTTATATTAAAGCAGCTAAAATACTGATTGTAAGCGGTACCGCGCTATCCGAGAGTCCATCCAGGGAAGCTGCATTAAAAGCAATGACTTATGCAAGAAAAAACGGGACTGTGGTTGTATTTGATATTGATTACAGGGCTTATACATGGAAGAACAAGGACGAGATTTCCATCTATTACACAGCCGCAGCCGCAATGGCGGATATCATCATGGGATCACGTGAGGAATACGATTTGACGGATGGATTGGTATATCAGGGGTTGGATGATATATCCACAGCCAAACGGTGGTTTGATGAAAATGCAAAAATCGTGGTAATCAAACATGGTAAACAGGGATCCGCTGCCTATGCCATGGATGGGAGGTCTTACAGTATTAAGCCGTTTCCTGTTACTGCCATAAAGAGCTTTGGAGGAGGAGACGGGTATGCAAGTGCGTTCATTTATGGCTTGCTGGAAGGGATGGAGATGATGGATTGCCTGGAACTGGGAAGCGCCTCAGCTTCCATGCTGGTGGCCAGCCATGGATGTTCGGATGATATGCCGGACATTGGGACGATACGCCGGTTTATTGCTGAGGAGAAGAAACTGTACGGTGAAATGATAGCCAGTGTATGAAGAAGGTAGAGCTATGTTATATAACTTAAAGGATATCATCCGGTTGGTGGATAAGGAGGACAGGGGAATTGCCGCGTTTAATGTGTTCGGATATGAAGATTCCCAGGCTGTGATTGAAGCAGCAGAATCCATTGGCCGCCCCGTAATCATCATGGCCAACAAGGATGCGGTAAATCATATGGGCGTGGAGCTGATAGGGGAAATCATGCTTCATGTGGGTGCCCAGGCCAAGGTACCGGTGGACGTGCATCTGGATCATGCCACGGATATGGAAGTGATAGAACGGGCAATCCGGAGCGGCTATACATCGGTTATGTTCGATGGTTCACAGCTGCCGTTTGATGAGAATGTGGAGAGGACCAGACATGTGGTGGAAATGGCCCATGCCATGGATATCAGTGTGGAAGCTGAAATAGGAGCAGTGGGATACAGTGACCCGGATATCCGGTTCAATGCCAGGTTTACGGAGCCTCAGGAGGCAAAACGGTTTGCGCAGCTGACCGGGGTGGATGCACTGGCAGTGGCGGTGGGGACCGTGCATCGGATGGAGATGCAGAAGGCGGAACTGCAGTTTGACCGTCTGCAGGAAATCGCAAAGCAGGTGGATATTCCGCTTGTGATTCACGGTTCTACCGGTGTGGCTGATGAAGATCTGGCAAAACTGGTCCGGTTTGGCGCCAGGAAAATTAATATTGGAACCGCGCTGCGCATGGAGTTTGGACAGACCCTGAGACGGCAATTTGCAGACGATCCAAAAGAATTTGACCGTATTAAGTTGTTTGGCCCGTGTATGGAAGCAGTAAAGGATAAAGCGGTACAGAAGATGGAACTGTTATAAAACAATATTACAGAAAAGAGGGCGGAAGCAGATGGGAGAAGCATTTACATTCAAAGGACGTGTGGCGGTTGTGACAGGGGCGGCCCAGGGCATTGGATTCCATTCGGCAAAAAAATTATGCGAGAATGGAATGAAGGTGGCGTTTGTGGATCTGAATGAAGAAAAGGTGAAACAAATGGCAGCCGCGGCAGCAGAGGCAGGCGGGGAAGCAGTGGGGATTGCATGTGATGTTTCAGATGAATCTTCAATTGAAGCCATGATTACCCAGGTGGCGGAACTTTTTGGCACAGTGGATGTGGTGGTTAACTGCGCAGGGATCCTAAGTTCCACTAAAATTCCGGACATAAAGAGATGTGATTGGGATAAAATGCTGGCAGTCAATTTATCAGGAACATTCTTTACCATTCAGAAGGCGTGGCCCTATCTGATAAAAAGCAGATGCGGCCGTGTCATCAATATTTCATCCACGGCCGGAAGGATGGGAGGAGTGGAAAACTCAATCAGCTATACTGCGTCAAAGGGCGGAGTGTGTGCCATAACAAAGGGAATTGCAAGAAAGATGGCTCCTTATGGGGTGACCGTCAACGCGGTCTGCCCGGGTCCGACAGCCACGGATATTGTGAAGACGTATACAGAGGATGAACTGAAAAACCTGAATTCCAAAATCATGCTGGGAAGGCTGGGGGAACCGGAAGAGATAGCGGCAGCTGTCTGCTTCCTGGCAAGTGAGGAAGCCGGCTATATTACGGCGGCCATGATTGATGTTAACGGTGGTTTTTATATTGGTTCATAGAAAAATGGAGGACATATGATGAAGAGAAAAATAGCGGGACTTTTATTGGCAGTGACAATGGCGGTTGGAATGACAGGATGTGCAGGAAGCAGCAATACGGGAACGGCGGCACCAGCGGGAAATCAAACGGAAGCGGCTGCCAAGGAGGAACCGTCGGCAAATCAGCCCAAGGAGGAATCAGGGGATACGATTAAAATCGGATTTTACGGTCCTTTGACAGGGGCATCCTCCGTGGTAGGCGTGGAAGGACAGAAAGCAGTGGAACTGGCTGTCAAGGAAGCAAATGAGGCAGGCGGTATAAATGGAAGGCAGCTGGAATTAATCAGTTATGATGATGCCCAGAATACGGAGACATCGGTCAAGGTTGTTACAAGGCTGGTTGAATCTGATAAGGTAACGGCAATCATAGGTTCCCATATCAGCGGTTCCATCCTGGCTACCGTTGACATTTCAGAAGCTGCAAAGGTGGTGCAGATTGGTTCCGGTACCAGCCCTATATGGACCAACATAGGACTGAAATACACCTTCAGGGGAACTGCGTGTTCGGATCAGTTTAATATCGACTGCTATAAATCCATGGAAACAATGGGGGCTACAAAGATTGCTACCCTGGCAGGCGAGACGGAATATGCCCAGACAGCAGCCGGTACCATCCATGACCTGGTCAAGGACGGAGGTAAGATGGAAGTGGTTGCGCAGGAGAACTTTACCACAGGAGATACGGACTTTTCCGGTCAGATTGTGAAAATCATAGCCGCGGGCGCGGATGGGGTTTATGTGGTAGGCGGTTCCGAGGATATGGGAAAGATTGTAAAACAGTTAAGGCAGAAAGGTTATGAAGGGTATATTTACGGCATTGAGCCATTTGGGGCGCCTGATGCGAAGAGCGTTGCAGGCGATGCCTTTGACAATATTGTTTTCTCATGCTGCTATTTTGTGCCTGATTCAGTGGAAGAGGCCAGTTCGGAAATTGAGAAGGAGTTCCTGGAAAAGTTCGTGGCTGAATTTGGCGCCCTGCCGACCTCCGAGGTTGCTTACAGGGATTATGATGGTACCAATATCCTGATTGAAGCCATGAGAAACGCCAAGACCCTGGACGGAGACGGCATCCGTGAGGCGATTCTTAGCATGAAGTATACGGGGATTGGCGGAAACTTTGATTTCTCGGCAGATAATGGGGAAGGACTGAGCACAGGTAATACATTTATCGCTGTGAAAGGAAAAATCCAGATGTTGGACGAATACCTGAAGAATAAGTAAAAGGCTCATAACTAACGGAAACTTGGCGTTACTAAGCTCGAAAAGACCTTGCCAAGTAACGCCAAGTACTTTCGCACATAAGCGCCTGAAGGACAGGCGCAAAGTGCTCAATGTATGGAAACTTGGCGTTACTAAGCTCGAAAAGACCTTGCCAAGTAATGCCAAATACTTTCGCACGTAAACGCCTGAAGGACAGGCGTAAAGTGCTCAATGCAAGGAGATAGGGTAATATGGTTGTTTCATTAATTATTAGTGCTTTGGTAATAGGGAGTGTATATGGTTTGATTGCGTTAGGATACAGCCTTATCTATTCAGCCTCCGGCCTGATGACGTTTACGCAGGGGGAACTTCTGATGTTAGGAGCATATCTGGGCCTGACCTTCTACAAATTCCTGGGATTTCCCTTTATTGTGGCTTTGATTCTTACGCTGATCATCATGTTTGTGTTCGGATTAATGATAGAGCGTTTCCTGATCCGTGTCTTACTGAATAAGAAAGCATCCCCCATCTATGTAGTCCTGTCCACGATTGCGCTGAGTATTGTCCTCATGAACATGGCGCAGCAGATTTGGGGGAGCCTTACGCTTCAATTCCCGTCAATATTCTCAGTGGTTACGGTGGATGTTCTTGGTTCGGCTATCCAGCCTGAGTCATTCCTTGTGATGATTGTAGGGCTGATCAGCATGGTCACCATGCATATATTCATGACAAAGATGAAATTTGGAACCTCTATGAGGGCTGCGGCCATGAATCCGCTAGCCGCATCATGCGTTGGCATAAATGTGGGAAGGACAACGGGCATAACATGGGCCATGGCGGCAGCTCTGGCGGGATTGGCCGGAATCCTTCTGGGCCCTGTCCAGGGTGTCAGCCTTGGTATGGGGACCATGATTGGATTGAAGGGATTTGCGGCAGCAGTCATAGGCGGTTATGGAAACATGTACGGAGCTATCCTGGGAGGACTGATCATAGGCTTTTGCGAAACCTTTACAGCCGCTTATATCACTTCCAGCTACAAAGATTTTATTGTTTTCTTCCTGCTTATCCTGGTTATGATTTTCATGCCCAGAGGAATCTTCAAGGCAAAGGTTTATGATAGATAGTTTGGAAGCGCGGAGGATGATTAAATGAAAATAAACATAAAGGATATACCGGTGTCCATATGGTTTCTTGCAGCCGTGTCCCTGGCCCTGGCCTTCATAAGTAAGGACCAGTATCTGCTGACGCTGTTTGCATTTGCCGGAATCTATGTGATTGCCGTTTCGGGGCTGGATCTGCTGTTTGGTTACAGCGGACAGATATCCATGGGTCATGCTGCTTATTATGCCATTGGGGCATATACATCGGCGCTCCTGTCCACTAAACTTGGTGTGCCGGTGTTTCTTTCCATGATTGCAGCCATGGTTGTTTCGGGGATTTTCGGGATTATTGTGGCATTCCCGGCCGCCAAGCTGGTCCGTCATTTCCTGTCCCTGCTCACCATTGCCTTCGGACAGATGGTATACATATTTGCCTGTAAGGCAAAAGCGGTTACAAATGCAATGGCAGGTGTGAAGCGGATACCAAAGCTGAATCTGTTCGGTTTTGAATTCAGGAGCAATTTAAGCTGTGCTATCCTGATTCTTGTACTCTGTGTCCTGTTCCTGATTGTGAAACAGCGCATCGTCCACTCATCGTCCGGCCGGGCGCTTATGGCAATCAGGGAAAATGTGGTGGCGGCCGACGGTATGGGAATCAATATTAAAAAGTATAAAATCATGGCATTTGCAATCAGCGCCGTATACACAGGGATGGCCGGGGCCTTGTATGCCCATATCGTAAGTTACATCAGCCCGGAAAGTTTCCAAAGCAGCCAGTCGCAGCTCCTCATGACCATGCTTCTGTTTGGGGGAATGGGAAATCTGGCAGGCCCCATTATCGGAGCTGTGATTGTTACCATACTGAACGAGACGCTTCAGGGTTTTTCCAGCTACAGGATGCTGATTTATGGTTTCATAATTCTGGCTTCTGTGCTGTATATGCCGAAAGGACTGTACGGTATTGTGGAAAAAATAAAAGGATTATTTGGAAGAAGGGTGAAAGCGGATGCTGACAATTGATAAAGCGACAATTAAGTTTGGCGGTCTGACGGCTGTAAATGAAGTGTCATTTGAAGTGAAGGACGGCTCCATCTTTGGCCTGATAGGTCCCAACGGCGCCGGTAAGACCACCTTGTTTAACCTGATCAGCGGTGTCCATTCCCTGACCAGCGGGGATATCCTGTTCCAGGATAGGAGTATTAAGGGGCTGCAGCCCTATCAGATTAACAGCAGGGGCATTGCCAGGACATATCAGAACATCAATCTGTTTTATACGCTGAGTGTGCTGGATAATGTCAAGATAGGACGGCACAGCAGGATTCAGTCAGGGCTTGTAAGCAATATATTGAGGACTCCGGCACAAAAGAGGGAGGAACAGGAAATCATCGGGACGAGCATGGAACTGCTCAGGTTTGTGGGCCTGGAGGATAAATGCGGCTATATGTCCAAGAACCTGTCTTATGGGGACCAGCGGCGTCTTGAAATTGCCAGGGCACTGGCAGGCGACCCCAAGCTTCTGCTGTTGGATGAACCGGCGGCCGGCATGAATTCCAAGGAAAAGATGGACCTGACGGATTTGATCCACAGAATCAACGACCGGGGGATTACCATTCTTCTGGTAGAACATGATATGAAGCTGGTGATGAATATTACCCATGAGATAACAGTAATCAACTTTGGAAAAAAGATAGCGCAGGGAACCCCGAAGGAGATTCAGGAAAATCCGGAAGTAATTGCTGCATATCTGGGAGGTGGCTTGATTGGGAGCAAATAAGATATTAGAAGTGATGAATTACAGTTATTACTATGACCAGATCTGTGCTGTCAGGGAACTGTCCTTTCATGTAAATGAGGGGGAGGTGGTTACGCTCATAGGAAGTAATGGGGCAGGCAAGACAACTACGCTGCGTTCCATATCAGGCTTAATCCGCGGCGGAGGAAGGGGAGGGATTAAATATATGGGAAAGAATATTGAAAACCTCCCCCCGCACAGAATCAGCAGCATGGGGATTGCCCAGTGCCTTGAAGGCAGGCAGGTATTCCCCCATCTGTCGGTTAAGGAGAACCTTCAGATGGGAGCATTTACTAGGACGGATAAAAAAGGGATTTCGGATGATTTTGATTATGTATATAATCTGTTCCCCCGGCTTTTGGAACGGGAAGGGCAGATGGCGGGAACCCTTTCAGGCGGCGAACAGCAGATGCTGGCTGTGGGAAGGGCCCTGATGCAGAAGCCGAAGATCCTGATGATGGATGAACCGTCCCTCGGACTGGCGCCTATTGTCATCAATGAGATTTTCCAGACCATAAAAAAGATAAAAGATGATGGGATGACAATTCTTCTGGTGGAGCAGAATTCCCAGGCGGCCCTGACTGTGGCGGACAGAGGTTATATCATGGAAACCGGTATGCTGAAGATTGAGGATACGGCAGAGAACCTGCTGGACAACGATATCATCAAGAAGAGCTATCTGGGAATTGAATAGGAGGGGAAACACCATGGAGCATAATTTTAAATTTGGCGTATCTTATGCCGAGCAGAGGCCGTTGACGGCACCGCTGCCATTATGCGGGGATGTCTGTGATGCATTCCGGTATGCAAAGGATATCGGACTGGATGGTATTGAGATTCATGGACGGGAATACGAGTTTACGGATGAGCAGGTGGAGCGCATTAAGGTGTGCTGCGGTGAGCTGGGCATGAAGGTGGCGGCAGTGGTCACGGGCCGGGTATACACGCAGACAGGGCTGTCGCTGGCAGACCCGGTAAGTGAACGCAGGACCTGGGTGGTGGATCAGGTGAAACGTTATATCGATGTGGCTGCCAGCCTTAAGACGGATGTGGTGATAGGATGGGTAAAAGGCAGGTTTTCGTTAGATAATCCCCAGTCCCTTTATTACCGGCTCCTGACGGAAAGCATGAAAGAACTGGATGCATATGCTGGTATGAAATGCGTCCGGCTGGTGGTGGAGGTTATCAACCGCTATGAGGTGGACTGCTTTATCACGGCCAGGGAAACCCTGGATTATATTGAGGGCAACGGGCTGGAACATACATATCTCCATCTGGATACATTCCATATGAATCTGGAAGAGACGGATATGTACGAAGCCATACGCCTGGCAGGCCCCAGACTGGGTTATATGCATGTTGCTGACAATACGCGTCTGGCACCGGGGACCGGCTGCCTGGATTTTAAAAAGATTTTTGAAACACTTAAGGAAATCGGATACGAGGGCTTCATCACTGCGGAATGCTTTCCGAAGCCGGATGGAAAGGCAGCCGCAAAAGCAGCCGCTGAATATCTGAAGAAGATTGTATCATTGTGATGATGGGGACAGAATGGACGGCAGGCAATATGTAAACAAAAAATCCTCTCCGGTGGGTTGGTCCGGAGGGGATTTTCATTTTACCGATTCATTCGTCATCTCTATAAATTAAGCGATGGAATTAACAGCCTTGGATAAACGGGATACCTTGCGGGAAGCCGTATTGCTGTGATATACTCCCTTGGTACAAGCCTTATCAATCTCAGAAGTAGCAGCCAGCAGTGCGGTCTGGGCAGCAGCCTTGTCCCCAGCAGCAACAGCAGCATCCACCTTCTTGATAGCAGTTTTAACCTTGGATCTGATCGCCTTATTTCTTGCAGCCTTAGTCTCGTTTACTAAGATTCTTTTCTTTGCAGATTTAATGTTAGCCAATGAAATACACCTCCGTTCTTTACGTATAATCTTTGTGTTTTCCATCAAAGTCTGGACACGGACAGTTTAATGTAAACATACTATTGTATTCTAGCTGATCTGGGACGGAATGTCAAGACGAAAATGGCGGAATTTTCAAGAAAAACAATATACTTTCCGCAGACCGCCTTTAATAGGAACCGGATTGTCATTGCCAAACCGCATCCATCATAGGCTTTGCCCTGTATGATGGAATAAAAACATGTTATTTTGCCTAAAATAACCATAGTTAATTTACAAATATCAGGCAAGAGGTGAATGGGTATGCAGGGAAATGATGCCGACAAGGCAGTGAATACAGGGTTGCAGGGAGGATTTGACATAAGGACCGACCTTGCGCTGGAGCAGAGGGAGAGTTTTGAGGGGGACGGCGGCGAGATATCCGGGGTTAAGCTTAAGGAGTGGCACCACCAAAAAAGCCAGGTTAAGCTGACCGAGGTAAAAATACTCAATGACCAGGGAGCCAAGGCCATGGGCAAGCCCAAGGGCACCTATCTGACGCTGGAGGCCGACCGTCTGTCCAAGGAGGATGATGAATATCACAGTGAGATATCGGAGGAGCTGGCCCGCCAGATAAGGAAGCTGATGGGGGAAATGATTAACTGGAAGGAAAAGGACCTTCCATCTGTCCTGGTGGTGGGTCTCGGCAACCGTTCGGTCACCCCGGATTCCCTGGGGCCGAGGGTGCTTGGTAACCTGCAGGTGACCAGGCACCTGGACGGACAGTACGGGGAAAACTTTTTAAAAGACAGGAAGCTTCCTGCCATCAGCGGGATAGCGCCCGGTGTCATGGCCCAGACAGGGATGGAGACAGCGGAGATCCTGAAGGGGATCATCAGTGAAACCCATCCTGACCTGATCATTGCCATTGACGCCCTGGCGGCCAGAAGCGTGCGCAGGCTTGGGACCACCATACAGCTTACGGATACCGGCATCCATCCCGGCTCAGGCGTTGGGAACCACAGGCACAGCCTGACCCGGGAAAGCCTGGGGGTTCCCGTGCTTGCAATCGGGGTTCCCACCGTGGTGGGGGCGGCTGCCATTGTCCACGATACGGTGTCTGCCCTGATCCGGGTTCTGGCGGACAACGATAAGACAAAGGGGACGGGCAGCTGGATTGAGGATATGGATTCAGACCAGCAGTACCAGCTCATAAGGGAACTGCTGGAGCCGGAATTCGGTCCCCTGTATGTGACCCCGCCTGACATTGACCAGTCTGTGAAACAGCTGAGCTTTACCATATCGGAGGGAATCCATCAGGCTGTTTTTCCGTAGGAGAATCAGTACTCCAAAGAATCCTGCCTGCTGGCAAGATGCAGTTACACCTGTCAGGGAATAAAAAACGCAATATCCATATCACACCTGCATATCATGATATTAGGGCGTATTTGGGAATCCATTTCCGCCACCTTCCCTAAGTTAGCATGATGACAGGTGAAAAATAATATGAGATTAAGACGTGGAGGCTCAGGACGGCTGATGCGCCGGTTTCTGGCCGGCACGGTCCTGCTTATGCTGCTGCTTCTCGGCGGCCGTTTGATTGGCCGTGCAGCAGGCAGTATCCCGAGAAATGATTACAGACGCATGATAAAGGCCGGAGGCCAGTGGCTGGTGGGGACCATATGGACCCGGGCCCATCCCGGGGAACGGGCAGGAACAGGACAGGATGGTGACAGCCCATATCAGGGTATTGCTGACCCGGACCCCTCTTACCGGAAATACCAGACTGTCAAGACGTTTTACCAGGAGCACCAGTACCTGGCCTGGTACGGCAATGAGGAAACCGGGCAGCAGTCGCTTGAGGAGCCGGGCAGCCTGGCCGCGTCAGGTCAGGGGGATACGTCAGGCAAGGGGGATGCGCCGGGCAAGGGGAATGCGCCGGGCCAGGGGACCCCGGGCAGCCAGGTGTATGCCGCGGGCCAGAACGGGGTGCTGCCGGGCGGCAATGCCCTTCAGGCATCGGAAACCCTTACCGGCACCCTGAACCGGCCGGTTACCGGCAATACATATGTAATGGAGCAGCTGGCGGATTATGACTTCCTCATGAAACATTTTTACAGTGTACATACTTCTACCACCGCCGGAAGGGACCTGATGGATGCAAAGACCCTTCTGGGCAGGGACATGTCGATGAAGGGGGACAATTCCAAACCCCAGATACTGATATACCATACCCATTCCCAGGAAGCATTTGCGGATTCCGGTCCGGGCCAGACCGTGGTCGGGGTAGGGGATTACCTGACAAAGCTTCTGGAGGACAAAGGATATAATGTATATCACGACAAGTCTGTATATGATTTGAAAAATGGACAGCTGGACCGCAGCAAAGCCTATAATTACGCCCTGGACGGTATAACGAACATCCTGCAGCAGAATCCGTCCATTGAGGTGGTGCTGGATATCCACCGTGACGGGGTGGGGGAGGACCTGCGCCTGGTGACCCAGGTGGACGGAAAGGACACTGCCCAGATCATGTTTTTTAACGGCCTGAGCCAGACGCCGGAAGGTCCCATTGAGTATCTGCAGAACCCCAACCGGGAGGATAACCTGGCTTTCAGCCTTCAGATGCAGCTGGATGCAGCGGCCTATTATCCTGGTTTTACCAGGAAGATTTATCTTAAGGGGCTGCGCTATAATGAGCACCTGCGTCCCAAGTCCAGCCTGATTGAGGTGGGGGCGCAGACCAACACATACCAGGAGGCGCTGAATGCCATGGAACCCCTGTCAGAGCTGTTGCATATGGTGCTGTCAGGGAAATAAAGGTAGCTCCGGGGGCTTTGCAGATATTGCAGCGGCATTATCAAAACAAAAAGTTGCACTTAGAAGCAAAAAATGGTATATTCTACTAAGCGAAACCAGTGTGCGGGGCCTTCCCCGCAGTGCCTGGCTGATAGACTGTAAGAAACCTGAATGTGAGAAAGGAACCAATATGGCCCACGTTGACCAAAGTAAAATCAGAAATTTTTGTATCATAGCACATATCGATCACGGTAAGTCCACCCTGGCTGACCGTATTATTGAGAAAACCGGTCTGCTGACCAGCAGGGAGATGCAGGAACAGGTACTGGACAATATGGATCTGGAGCGGGAGCGTGGGATTACCATCAAATCCCAGGCGGTCCGCACCGTATATAAGGCAAAGGATGGAAATGAATATATTTTCAACCTTATCGACACCCCCGGACACGTAGACTTTAACTATGAGGTGTCCCGCAGCCTTGCGGCCTGTGACGGCGCGGTGCTGGTGGTGGATGCGTCCCAGGGCATAGAGGCACAGACACTGGCCAATGTATACCTGGCCCTGGACCATGACCTGGACGTGTTCCCTGTCATTAATAAAATTGACCTGCCAAGCGCGGAGCCTGAGAGGGTGGCTGCGGAGATTGAGGATGTGATTGGCCTGGATGCCAGTGACGCGCCCCATATATCTGCCAAGACAGGCGTCAATATAGAGGATGTGCTGGAAGCCATTGTCCATAAGATACCGGCCCCTGCAGGGGACCCCCAGGCGCCGCTCCAGGCCCTGATTTTCGACTCTACCTATGATTCCTATAAAGGGGTCATCATTTTCTGCCGTATCATGGAGGGGACGGTGAAAAAAGGCACCCCCATCCGCATGATGGCAACCGGGGCAGAGGAAGACGTGGTGGAAGTGGGGTATTTTGGGGCAGGACAGTTCATACCATGTGAAGAACTGAGCGCGGGCATGGTAGGATACATCACGGCCAGCATTAAAAATGTAAGGGACACCCGGGTCGGCGATACGGTGACAGGACGGGACAACCCCTGCGCTTCCCCGCTGCCCGGCTATAAGAAGGTAACCCCCATGGTGTACTGCGGCCTTTATCCGGCTGACGGTGCCAAATACAACGACCTGCGGGACGCGCTGGAGAAGCTCCAGCTCAATGATGCCTCCCTGTTTTATGAACCGGAGACCTCCCTTGCCCTGGGCTTTGGATTCCGCTGCGGTTTCCTGGGCCTGCTTCACCTGGAGATAATTGAAGAGCGTCTGGAGCGTGAATACAACCTGGACCTTGTTACCACTGCACCCGGGGTCGTGTACCGCGTCTATAAGACCACGGGTGAGATGATTGAGCTGACCAACCCTTCCAACCTTCCGGACCCAACGGAGATTGAATATATGGAGGAGCCTATTGTCAGTGCAGAAATCATGGTTACCACTGAATTTGTAGGACCAATCATGACATTATGCCAGGAGCGCCGCGGCAATTACCTTGGCATGGAATACATTGAGACAACCAGGGCGCTGTTAAAATACGAACTGCCCCTGAATGAAATTATTTACGATTTCTTTGATGCCCTCAAGTCCCGTTCCAGGGGATATGCGTCCTTTGATTACGAATTAAAGGGATATGAGCGTTCCAGCCTGGTGAAACTGGACATCCTGGTCAACCGGGAGGAAGTGGACGCCCTTTCCTTCATAGTCCACGCGGATTCTGCTTATGAGCGGGGCAGGAGGATGTGCGAAAGGCTTAAGGAGGAAATCCCCAGACACCTGTTTGAGATTCCCATCCAGGCTGCCATCGGAGGCAAGATCATTGCCCGGGAAACGGTGAAAGCCGTGCGCAAGGATGTGCTTGCCAAGTGTTACGGCGGTGATATCAGCCGTAAGAGGAAGCTTCTGGAGAAACAGAAGGAAGGCAAGAAGCGCATGCGCCAGATTGGCAATGTAGAGATACCGCAAAAGGCATTTATGAGCGTGTTAAAGCTGGATGAAGAGTAATCGTCCCATGAATTGCAGGTGTTATAACAAGCGTAATAAAGGCCGTGACGATTTTTTGGAGGGCGTTTAACCGCCCTTCATACAGAACGGATGAGAATACCATATTATGACAAGCAGATATAAAAAGCCCATGGAGCTGTACGTCCATATACCCTTTTGCGCCAGGAAATGCTTTTACTGTGATTTCCTGTCCTTTCGGGCGCCGGAACCGGTCCATGAGGCGTATAGCGCACAACTGATACGGGAGATAGAAGCGCAGGGCGCCTTTTGCCGTGAATACCAGGTAACATCCATATTCATAGGGGGAGGCACTCCTTCTGTCATGGAGCCATGTCTGATAGCGGATATCATGCGCGCGCTCAAATATCATTTTGACGTGGCAACGGACGCGGAAATCACCATTGAGGTGAACCCGGGAACCCTGCTTCATAACAAACTCCATATTTACCGGGAAGCAGGGATCAACCGGCTGAGCATCGGCCTGCAGTCCACGGACAACCAGGAGCTTAGGGACCTGGGAAGGATACACACCTTTGAGGAATTCCTGAAAAGCTACCAGTGCGCCAGGATGGTGGGCTTCCCTGACATTAACGTAGACCTGATGAGCAGTATTCCGGGACAGACCCTGGAATCCTTTAAGAATACCCTGAAAAAAGTAACCATGCTGAAACCGGAGCACATATCGGCCTACAGCCTTATCATCGAGGAGGGGACTCCGTTCTGGGACCGTTACGGGCAGGGCAAGGCTGCTACCGTGTCTTTTCCGCCCCTTCCGGATGAGGACACGGAAAACAGGATATATCACCTGACCAGGACATTCCTTGGGGAACAGGGATACGGACGTTACGAAATCTCCAACTATGCAAAGCCTGGCCATGAGTGCCGGCATAACATCGGCTACTGGACAGAGGTACCCTATCTGGGACTGGGACTGGGCGCATCCTCCTATCTGGGCGGGTGCAGGTTCAGCAATACCGGTGACATGGATATGTACCTGGGCCTGGATTTTGCCGGGACACCGGAGGAATCCCTTGAACAGCTTCACGGCCCCCTCCAGGAACTGTCCAGGGAAGCAAGGATGGAGGAATTCATGTTTCTGGGACTGCGCCTTACCAAAGGGGTATCTGAGATTGATTTTGTTGCCATGTTCGGCATCAAGCTGGAGACCGTGTTCGGTCCTGTCATAGACCATCTGATATCCAACGGGCTCATGGAGAAAAACGGGGTCCGGTTATCCCTGACCGAGTGGGGGATGGATGTGAGCAATTATGTGCTGGGTGAATTCCTGCTGCCGTGATTTGGGGCCGCGGATGAAAACCAGGAAAATATATGGTATACTCACGGAATCCCGGCTGCAAAGATAGGCGCCGGGGAGACGCCGGGAGTACACGATGGGGAAAGGGAGGGCGGATGATGGCGGACATGACCATACGTGAACATATGAGGGAGCGGCTGAGGGCGGAAGCAGACCCTGAATACAGGGAGTTCCACAGCAGGCTCCTGCCTGGAATCACGGGAATCGTAGGGGTACGCACCCCGGTTCTGCGCACCCTGGCAAAAGAACTGCTGAAAGGGGACTGGAAGGAATACATAAGCCAGGTCTCGGCTGCCTGGAAGGCAGAGGGACAGGGGGAAGACGGGGTTTATTATGATGAGCTGATCCTCTGGGGGCTCTGCATATGCAAAGGCTTCAAAAAATGGGAGGATGCAGCGCCCTATATTACCGGATTCATACCTGCCATCAACAACTGGGCCGTATGCGACATTTTCTGCGGCTCCCTGAAAATGGCCGGCCGATACAGACAGGAAGCATGGGAATTCATCCAGCCCTACCTGGAGTCGGCACAGGAGTACGAAATCCGGTTCGGCGTTGTCATGATGCTTTCCCACTTTGCGGATGAGGGGCATGTAAAAGCGGCGCTGAGGCGCATGGATGGAATCAGGCATGACGGATATTATGTGAAAATGGCCGTGGCCTGGGCCCTGTCCATATACTTCATCAAGCTTCCTGGGGCGGTAATGCCTTATCTGGAACACAATCATCTGGATGACTGGACCTACAACAAAGCGCTGCAGAAGATTACGGAATCCTTCCGGGTGGACCAGGAGACGAAAACAATCATCCGGTCCATGAAGCGTCCGCTAGGGCCTGTCTGAAAATTCATTCCCGCCATCTGCCCTAAGGAATCCACCATAGGTACCCCTTAGG